>Ga0222712_10005129_pt1 | contig 13415 bp, 7 predicted proteins | sample C33_657DmetaG_FD_165043 | JGI IMG/M metagenome (GOLD analysis project Ga0222712, IMG submission 165043) | Estuarine water microbial communities from San Francisco Bay, California, United States - C33_657D | ecosystem: Environmental > Aquatic > Marine > Unclassified | place: USA: California...
TACAATAGGTTGTGTGTAATCTTCAACTTCTTCTTCAGAAACAATTTCTTCAGGAGCTTGCCATGCAATATCTGCAGCAGAGTTAGTAAACTGTTCTTCCATATTAGATGGTAGATAAGCTTCTAGTTCTGGAAATTGTACTTCATATCTATTTTCCCAACCAGTTTCTAATCCTTCAGCAGCTCTCGGCATTCCGCCATACTTGACCATGTCCTCATCTTCTAAGTCTGTAAGATCTTCATCATCTTCCTCAGCTAGATCATTATGCATAACCATCTTAGTCATTGGTTCTGCTATTTCTTCTTCTACAACTTCTTGTTGAGCTTGCGCAGGAGTAGTTTCTTCATCTTCATCCGGTTCTTCCATTTGATTCTCAAGCATTGTATACACAGCTTCTACATACTGATTTGCTTGCATCATATCAACACCCATGACATTTACCAATTTAGCTACAATAGCTTCTTTGGGAAGATCATTTGAAATGTCCTGTGTAATTGCTTGAACAAGTTGATCTTCAGTCATTTGGGGTGCCTGTGCTTGTTGCGCTCCAGGATAACCAAACATGTCAGCAGAAGGCTGTCCACCTTCTTGTGCTTTATACAATCTTACTCTTCTCTTTTCCATGTAATAGGCTATATATTAAATATAATAAATTTTAATTTAGCAGATAAACTTGATAAGTTTAGTACTCCTCTACTATCCAACCACCTCTTCTGTACTCTTCTATTTCTTCTTCAGTTAGTTCTGCTTCAAAAGCTGGAGAAACTTGTTTGTAGTTTTCTGCAAAGTATTCAGCATCTTCTGGTTTATCAAATCTTATAGCTTCATTAGAATCCGGACTATAATCTCCAAGTTCTAATACACCATTTTGTTCTTGTATCTGTGGTACCGCATATTCATCCATAGATGCCATGTAGTGTGTACCCATCATACCATTGCCAAAATCATAAGGTTGGTCCGGTGCAACAACCATTCTTTGCGCTGCAGGGTTACCATGCATATAAGCATAAGCCAATCTAGCTTTCATCATAGCATTGTTACCAGCATTAATTTCTTCTTGTGATGTTATACCACCATCTTGATGAATAAACTTTCTTCTGCCTTGATAGTTCTGAGACATACCTGCACCTAATGGCATACCATACTCAGCTTTAGGTAAAGAACCACCTTCTTCATAGTTGGCTCCTGGATCAAATACCTTGCGCTTTCTAGACTTAGGTTTTTCAAACAACTTATTCTCAGTAAACAATCTGTTAGTAGCCTCTAAGCTTCTGCTATAACCTTTTGCTAATACACCTTTCTTAGATGGTTTAGGCATCTTAGGTAGCTTAGCGGAACCTCCGCGTTTAAAGTCTTCAGGCTGTTCTAACTCAGGCTGTTGTCTGTAGTCTGTAGTAATCTCATCTCCGGGCTCAAGATCTCTCATTGCAACAAGGTATCTTCTATTATCAATCTTTATACTACCTGCTGTAGGTTCCTCAGAGTGATTATGAAATTTACCAATTGAAGTAGCCGGTTGATCATCAATATGTGCAAGGCCAATTATCTCACCTTCCCTGTAAGCTTTCTTAACTAGAAGACCTTTGCCAGCTCCTTCTATTTTGGATTTTCCAATTTTGTATTTCATTACCTAGGTGACAATTGATTCTTACTATTAGTTATCTTAAAGATCATGTTCACATTACCTGAGATTTCTTTTCTTAGAGTTAAGAAGTTAGTGTAATGTCTAAACTTTTTTCTCTGAGTCTGAGGCTTGGCATGGTCTAAATTGTTTAGATTTAAAGTTCTAGTATATCCATTTGGATCAGTTAACCAAATATACTCTTGAGTGTAGTTACCTAACAACTCAGTAGTTCCTGGAATAAGTGGTCCTTGTGGTGGATATGCTGAACCTTGTGGGAATTCTCCACGGTCTTTAGTAATATCCCAGTACTGGTTAAATCTATACTTGTTCTCTTCTTTAGAGAATAGTATATCAAATCCGGGAACACCTGTAATTGTACCATTAACATTCAATGGCACAGCTGGATTAAACTTAGGATAGTCTAGACTTAGAGTAACATTGTTCTTAGGGAATATGTTTAAGTTCAAGTATCCTGACACTTGCTCTGAGTTATATAACACTGCAGTATCAAAGTTAAAGTCTAATACATGAAACTGATCAACACAGTTAGCTGCTCTTGTGTAACACTCAAGAATGTATTCCATTGATTTTGGAATAGTAACACTTTGCCCTGTATTAATTGGATACTCAATTTCAAATGGATAATTTTTTCCATAGTAGTTACAGTAATGTTGACAATCCCAATTATGTTTCCAAGCTGTATTCTTTTGAGTTGTTAAGAATACGGTTTTAGTTGGAATTACTAAGTCTGGGTGCCAGTCATGGAAAGATATCCAGGCCTCATTCTTAGGGTCATAGCTTAAAGTCCAAGATGCATCATCAAACAACAATGGGTCACCTAATTGATACTGACCTTTACCATTCAATGTAAAGTAATCTCCTTGCCCTTTATTTAACTTAATTCCATTAGCAACAACAGTACCTTGAGTAACTAGTGGAACATATTGAACCATACCTACATAATCAGGTTTTACATCATAATCCCTTTTACTAAAGTAAAGAATTGAGTTTGTATTATCATACACAGCTTGTATTCCAATACCTGCTACAGGATTATCTTTATAAGGATAGTCATAGAAATGAACAGTTAATTTATATGGTAAGAATAATGTGTGCCACCATTTCATTCCAATTTGAGAAATCTCCTTGAGGCCATCCCCATAGCTAAAGATTTTACCCTGGTTTCTAGATACCCAGAATAATCCTGCAGGTGTAGATACTACACTGAACTTGTTTTGTGATGATGCATACTCATACGGCCTATCAGCATTAGATACTGACTGACCAGGTTGACTAAATAAACCTCCATCACCTATAGTAATCTTAGTACCTAGATCTGTTTGTAAGGTATCAACACCTTGAACCATTAAAGGGCTATCATTATGGAATGTAATGAAGATACCATTTTTGTTTATACTCTTGACTCCACTAATCTGAGACTTAAACTCTTTATAGTTATTTGGCAAATATATGAACCAGCTATCTTTGAATGATTCATTCTGCTGCTGTAGTGAGTAATAGATTCTATCCGGATAATACACATAGCACAAGTTAGCTACAACAGGATCGTAGTATCTGCTTTGTAAGTTACCTGAAGAGAAATACTGATTATATAATTTGCTTATACTAAATGAGTAATCATATCTGTAAGTATTACCCTTAGTAATATTGTCCGGGTTAATATCAAACATTCTTATAAGATCTGTATACCTATTGGCATCATAGTTCTTTTCCCACTCATATACACCTTGCTCTCTAAAGTCTACAAGTACATCAGACTCTACAAAGAAATCTCTTACTGAAGATACTGCTAAATAAAAATTAGCTTCTTTAACTCTAAATAAACCAGCATAACTATCTAAAGCAGCATTTCTCTCAACTACATCTGTTGCATAGTTATAATATCTATCATTATCAACTGTGAAATCTAGATTATAAAACTTACTTGGTTTCCAACCTGTTCCACTAGCACCAGTTTGTGATACATTAATTAAGTCACTATTGTCAAATGATTTTGAATTGACCCAGAATCTAGGAGCTGGAATCATTTGATGCAAATAGTAGTTATACTCAAAACCATTAGGCTGACCATACAACCAGTCATAGAAAAAGAACATTGAATTCTTCTCAGTGTATCTGTTTATAAAGGTATCACCGCCAAAGAATATATTTGTGTTTCTTATTCTAGTTTGAGAGTAAGAACTTATAGGATTACCACACTGATTAGGACCAATTGTTTCAACTGGATAATTAGATATTTTTTGCTCACATGGAGTAATTACAATTTGTTTGATACCCTGTAACTGTCCATACTGATTTTGTATTCTAACTTTAAGACCCGCATAATGACTTGCAATAGGACTTGCAAATGGAATCTCAGGTTCTTCAAATGTAGGTAACTCAATACCACTACTTCCAACTGATACTAAGCTGTCTAGTTTAACAATACCATCTTGTTGAATATGCCCTAGTGTTGTTAATGATTGATCCACATATCCCACACCAGTTGGTTCAGTAATATAGTTCGGACCAATAACACCATTGGTATAAGAACCGCTATAATATGGTCCTGCTTCTGTTCTTACTACAACTGAGTCAGATCTTTTAAGATTATTTATGCTATAACTATGAGGATTATTGTTAGCATCTTGGTAGTAAGGAACCTCCTGAATATTGTTCTTAAGATAAAAGCTATCCTCAATTTTAAATCTAGAAAGCAAATTCTTGTTACCAGGTCTCATGTCATTGTAGAAACCATAGTTAATCATTTGCAATGCATACTGACTATATGCAGTTGATGCATACAATATTCTTAATGCTATATCAGCACCTTCAGAGAAATAATATATAAGTTGATTAGTTGCACCTAAAGCTCTTGATACAGGATCAAGATAAGCCCAAGCTGGTAATTCATAAGTATATGTAGAACCAGAAACCCCTACACCACCCGTTGCCATTAATGCTTGCATACCAGCTGCTAAAGCTTCATCTTCTGCATTTAATAAAGGTGTTGTACCGGCATATGCCATTGAGAAAGCATCTAATATTGCACCACCACTTGTAAAATATGCTTTTAATAAATCATTATATCCAAAAATAGGAGTTGTATATAATAATTGTGCTGCTGCCGCAGATCCAGTTTGTGTTGGAAATAATAAACCAGTTGAATCTACGCCATATCCTGGAGTAGTATAATCTTGAGAGTTAGTAGTTAATTTACCTCTCATAGAGATAACTGCTTCTGCTAATCCTGTTAAGAAAATTGGAATCAAAGCAGTATCAGAAATTAACTTCCATTCTGGATGACTGTTTGGTTCAATATATTGTTGTGTTGCACCACCTCTTAAATATCCATAGAGCTTAAGTTCAGTTGTAGATAAGAAGGGGGTTCTAAACATTGTATCTGGAGAATGAAAAGATACCATGTCCATAGGAACAGACTGGTTTAGTACTTTACCATCTTTGTCTGTATTTTTGATATAAGGGTCATTAAACTGATAGTTGTGGTCTAATGGATTGGTACTATTGTAGAAAGGTCTGATTGTATTAAAAGGATAGTTAGCATACAAACCTTGTCTGTTTCTTGTAACTGAGTCTGCTCCTTTTAATTCATAAGATCTAAAATTGTTAAGCATCCCCTTAGCAATAATAGATTTGTTACCTTCTCTTGATCCTCTTAAGATTTCATAACCTACTATACCTTGGATATCATTCCCCTCATTGTCTTTAGGAAAAATAATATTATCAAAGTATACACCCATCAATCTGATGTTTAGTGCATTAGTGGTATATGGATTTGGATTCTTTCTAAAGTGAAGTGTAGTATCATTTAGATAGTTATCCGGAAACTTATGATGCCTAATATTTAAACCACATAAGTCATACTCTTTATTAGGTATAGGCAAATGTGTGATAGGGTCTGTTGGTACACCAGTCCAGCAATGGGCACTAGCATTCCAAATGTAGTCTTGGTTATCAGGATACTTTTCTGTTGACTGCCAATAACCCATATCACCTGTAGAAAGTACTACACCTCCATCAGGTAATACCCACTTACCATTTACTAATGTGGCATCTTGAAATATTGTTCCAGAAGGAACTCCACCAGGAGCAGCACTAGCTGTATTGAAAACATCAAAAACTTGATCATCAGTTGATAATGCATTTTGATCTGTGCTAGGATCAGTCTCAAATGCACCATTATAGTTTCTTGGTGCTCTTCCTGGAATATGATATGATGCGGATTTGTCTCCTGTATCATAGATCCAACGGATAAAGAAAGCATATACTTCATCTCTCAAATAACTTCCTTTACCTCCGCCTTTAACATAATAGTCTGATGGATATTCTACAGATGCCCACTTAGCTTTAATTAGGTTTGCTAATGGTTGGTAGTTAAAGTCCAACTTAGATGTTGGGCCTACTCTGAGTAAATAATTATTTACCTCAGCAATCTGATCTGACTTTTCAAACACTGGAGTTTGCAATGATAAAAACTCTAGTGGTACAGTAATAGTATCCTCTTTAATTTGATCTAAAGCAATTACTGACGTCTTAGTAGAATATGTACCAATCTGTTTAGCAACAGTTCCTTGGTTTATATTCTGAACTATTACTAATATAAACTCATCAAAGTTTTCTGTATCTGCGGATACTTCAAGTAGTAAAGAACCTTCTAAGTCATTAGGTGACCAAATAGGTTGTGTATTACTTTGAGAGAAATAATCAGTTACTTTTTGTCCTTTTATACTATAAGCAATAGTAGCAAAGTATGTTCCATTTCTTAGTGTGCCTCCTTGGTTACCTAGTCTTAAATTAAGACATGGAGTTTCCATTAATCTTGCTAACCTGGTTTTATCACAATCTAAACTTGGCTGATCTGTACATACAGCACAGTCAGTTCCGTATACACATTTTTTATTCCACTGTACTCCAGGCCAAAGAATAAGATTTGTACCATTTGCATAGTAGTTTATATTTGCTTGCCCCAACCATGTATATGTTGTAGGCCAAACTTTTGGGTCACCAATATTTAGATATCTATCTGGATTTAAACCATCTGCCCAATATACTTGCCAAGTGCAATCTTCTTTTTCTCTTGCATTACCTGTAATAAGAAATCTTTTATCAAAAGCTAAACAAGCATCTTGTACAATAGGAAAGTAACCACACTCATTAGTATTTAATAAACCTATTTCAGACATAACAGGTCGTCCTGTATTGTCATGTCCTGCTGTAAAGATCAACCAGTTTTCTGCAAACAACTGTATAGCACCAATGATATACTTATTGATTGCATTTGCTGGCATAGTTGTTCCAGCAGTCATGCATAGGTAATTTGCACTCTCATTAGATAATGTACCTAAGCTACCTTCAACATCATTATTAACAGCATTTCTAGCATGCGACCACATTCCTTCTCCAATGAAGGATGGGTCAGCATCTTTATTCATACCCTTATTAAAACTACGGGTAATTATCTGTGTAGTATTTTGAAGTTCCTTTCCCATGATTATCTTACTACTCTTGTTGCATTAGGATTCTGTCTGTATGAGTTTGCAGGAGTATTAGAATTCATCATGTCATAATACTTAGAGTACTGAGCTCTTCTATTAGTCCACCAAAGTTTTTGCATCTCTTTGAAGTTTGGTGTATTAACCAAGCTAAGTGCTTGATTTCTAGCAGCTTTCAGTTTTTGTTCTAGTATCTGAATTCTTTGTGCAACATCTTCACCATTAAGATACAGGTTTTCCATTATGCGGGCTTTCAAAGCATACTCATAATATTCATTCAGTAAGTCATGATCTGGAACTAATAAGTTACCTTGATCATCCTCCATTGCACCTTGGTAGTTTATGTAAACAGTTCCTGTATGAAAATTTGTAAACAAGAAACCATTTTTAATACTACCCTCATTTGGAACATTATAGTATAGATTTGGACAATCACATTCTATCTCTCTACTTGCAATCATTCTTAATGGTAACAAGTTTCTATACACTCTAGTTTGTGTAGGATTAATAACTTGAACAAGTTCCCACTTTTCTCCTTTACAGTTCATGAATACTCTTGGCGGAGTACATGTGCTACCATAAGGATTCAATGGGTCATAAGTTACATCAGCAGGAGATACTACAGGATGATTAAGATCACATGCTGCAGTATGATTACAAGGATTAGAATTACACACTCTGCAGTTAACTACTTCAGGAGCACATACATCTACAGTACTTGGAGTCTCTACATAAGGCACCTCTTGCATGTTTGTACCACCAGAGTAGCCATCATATCCTGTATAGATCTGGTAAGAGTTGCATATAAGCCCTGAGTTAAAGGTATAGAAGTCATCTGGGAGCTTTACTCTACCATGACATACATCTAGTACAGTCTCTCTTGTTTGATTGATTCTAAGGCCTAAATCATAGTTTAACTTCTTAGCAAGCTTGATAAGAGTTTGTGGCTCTATCATATTCTCTAAAGCAAAACTTTGCAAGTCAACTGTTACATCTTCTAACAACTGATCAAAAGTTCTATATCTAAGTGTGTAGTTGAAGTCCATTATCTAAGGATGTTTTGGCTGTCATCTGGTCCATCAGTTGGAATCTGCATAGCCATGGTTAATTCTTTTATTACAAATTGCTCCACCTCAGAAAACAAATATTCTGGAATAGTCAATGGTTTATCTTGTTGACTTTCACAATCATCAGAAGTACATGTCTCTACATTACCGTCAAAGATTGCTTCCATTCTTACTGCATCCCAATCAAGATTAGGAAAATACATGTAACCATTTAGATACCAGAAGTATAAGTTCTTATTGTACTTGAAGGTAGTAGTCTTTGTCATTGAGATCCAGGTACCAGGCTCAGTTCTGTATAACTCAATAGTACCATCTATTGAAGACACTGTACGGATAATAGGACCAAACATACCATCTAGTATGCTTGGAACTTTTTCTTTAGATCTTTTAAAGTAGCATTCTGAGTATACACCGATGCAACCGGCTTCCACCTTGTCTACATCAATTAACTCCAAATAGGGTAAGACTTGGAAGATAGAGCTCATCTTCATGAGTCTAAACTGATTGTCTTCTCTTTTAATTAAAGTCTTGGCATATTTTAAAATAGCAAAGTATATTGTCCTATCAGTTAAGAATGGATCTTCCTTCACTGCTTTCAAAGCATTTCTAACTCTTGATATACTTTCACCAATTGTTGTCATAGGTCAAATTCATTATATGTTTCCAGAGCTTTATTTTGCAACTTAATGGCAAAATCTTTTCTGACAATTTTTTGGTATGTAAGTCTTATCTTAGTGTTGGGCTCTACTGGTGCATACATGTTCCAGTTCTCTGGATATGTTTTTGCCACAGTTCTTTTAAACTCTCTACATGCTACAAAACTCCAATACTCTTTATTCTTCATCTTAATCCTTGGAGCATGGTTAGTATAAAATATCTTGGCAAGTTTTCCATCTGTTGCCCAATTGTTATTACTAACTGTTACTCCATATGTGTGGGATTTAGCAAAGTCTATGTTCTTCTTCTTACTTTGCTGACATGTCCCAATAAAAAGCCAACCTATAGATTCCGGTAATTGAACTCCATCTCTGGTATCTATTACTGTTTGAAACACTGTTCTGTTAAATGTCTTTGCTATACTTCTCAGAACTTCTGTATCTACATCTTTAAACTTGGGATGCTTCTTCCTAAAGGATCTAAAGAATTCTTTAGTTAGAAGATTATGAACTTCAGGTCTAAACCTAGGAGCCTTAACATCCGGTTTTTTTATTTGCTTCATACTATATAATAATATACTAAAAATAAATGATTCAAGCAAATATAGTCATAAAACAAAACCCCCGCTAGTGCGAGGGCTTTGCTGTTGTTGTTACAGAAACCAACAAACCGTAACTTCTTTTAACCTACTCTTCTGATAGCTAGGTCAATGTTATCTCCTGATATTCCTGTGTAGTTAATACCAGTCATATTTTGATGTCTTAAAACTATCTGTGTACCAGCAGTAATTGTTTTACCTTGAATACCGCCAGTTAAGTATATTCTTGAAGCAAAGACACCTTTTACTATTGTGTATGTATCTGCACAATAAACAGTAGTACCTGATACTCCAGGACTAGTAAGAGCAATTGAATATGCAGCTCCTGTAGTAGTTGGAGTATTTCCCCAACCAAAACCAGTTTGATCTGGACAAGTTAAATACACATTATAGTTAATGTCATATTTACCTGTTTGCGGACATGTCCATACACCGGTACCTGTATTGTATTGTGATGTTGTTGTATTATCAACAATTTGATATTCTATATTTCCCGTAGCAAATAAAATTACTACACCATTTGATACATTACTATTTGTAAGACTTGCTGCAACAGTATTTACATTTATTGTTGGAGTTAGTGATGCTCTGAAAGCTGTATCAAATAAACCCTGTGCATTTTGAAGTGCTGTAACACTATTGCAATAGTATGTATTTAGATTACGTAATGCAACTGCAATATCTGTATTGACTGGTACAATAGTTGTGTTATTACATGCAATGGCAGTGCCGCTATAAATTGTACATTGTGCATCAAAAACCTCAGAACATGGTTCTGGATTTGGACATCCTGCCGGAGTTGGGCATGGAGCAGGACTAGTTAAAAAACTATCTTGACATCCGCAATTTTTACATTTAGTTACTGCCATGGTATATTAGTTTACTCTTTGAATTGACATTTGAACAACATCTCCTGCAAATGTGGTATAGTTATAATTGGTAAGATTGATTACTTTAAGACATATTTGTTGCCCTGCAGTTAATCTAGTTGTTAAGGCTCCAGTAATATCCAAGTGTTTCATAGTTACAACAGGGGTTGCATTATTTACACAATAAAAATTACAACCTGTTGGACTCATAATACCTGCGGTAAACATTCCTGGAACTGTTGCATCATACCAACCGGTCCCAGCATCTCTTGTGTAATGTGTCCAAAAACTTAATGTGTAAACTCCTGTTGTAGGAATAGTAAATATACCAGTACTTGAATCATAGTCTGTTAAACTAAATCCATTTATATACTGAACATTAGTCATTATTTGAATTGACCCATCACATAATCTACCTGTATTTAATCCTGGAGATGTTCTATTTAAGTTAGCTGGAGGAGCAAGTGATACTAAAAAAGTTGGTTTTTCTACATAAGAAACTTGATAATTAGTATTTAAACCAACTGTACTTGTAGCTACGGTAATACCATTACCTGCTGTAACTGAAGATGTTGGAGTTGCTAAATTTGAAAATGCATTATAAACATCACAGATAGCAATCCAGATATTATTTATAGCATCAGCAGCTGTATTCAAATCTGAGTTAATAACCCATGATGCTGCATAGTATGCTTGAAAAGTTTGTGCTGACCCACCACCTATTAATGAAGCAAGTGCAGTATCTGTATCATCAATACATTGTGACAACACAGCAGTAAAAATATCTGCAGGGTTACCTGTAGTATTAATCAATGAACAATAACCATCTTTGTCATTCATCAATGCATCAAGTACTACATCAATTGTATAAGAACCTGGGGTGAGTAAACAATTTACAGCAATGCTTGGTAATGTAAAACTTGGTGGAGGAGTGTTTTCTAATACAGATACTCTAATATCAAGAGAGTTAATCTGACCCTGTAAAGAAGCAAGCTCACTTACCAAAGAACAAATTCTATTTCCAATCATTGCTACATAGTCTACCAATTGCATAGTAGTTGTAGTACCTTGAACAAAACAAGGTGCTACTGTAACAACACAGTCAGGACATGTAGAAGTTGTTTTAGTTGTGTCAACTGTAATCCCCTGAGATGCACAAATCTGATTAATCAAGTATTGAATCAATGCTTGGAAATTTGCAGGAGGACATGCTGCTGATGCAAAACAACTTAAATCATAGTTGCTTACATTTAATTGATCTATGATTGTACATAGTTCTGTAGCCAATTGAAATACAACATCCGATACTGTATCTCCGGTACATAGTTTAATACATGGGATAGCAGGACCTTGCCAAATAACACAGTTACTTGATATTGGACTACATGGACTATTATCTAAATTCAGTGGCTTCATATCTATAATATAAGAAAAATTAATTAGAATTACAAGTTTTTGGGGTACTTGAACAACCGCAACCACATGTATCAGTTGTACATCCGCAGCTTGAAACTGTGCATGTATAATTAGGATCTACTAGAGCAGCAAGATCAATGAGTTCTTTTTTGATTAACCATTTATCATCTAATGCATCACAACAGTTACTGATGCCATATCTTGCTTTGAGTACCATCTTGTAAAGTATCTCAGAAGACTTGCATGTTATCTTATCCCATTTCTCTGCATCACATGTAGGAGTATTGTACCCAGGTTTTACAAATCTTGCTGGCAATACCGGTACAGGACATTGATTATCTACACAAGTTCCAAAGTATTCTATATACCCGCGACTTTGAGAACGTTCTGTCCAAGAAACCGCACAAACTTTTTCTGATGTTTGCCCAGGTTGTAATGTAATATTGTTTGAATTACCTTGATAATCAATATATATAAACACAACTGGTCTGTCATCATCATTTCTAATAGTTGTACATAGGGCTGGTATTGATGCTAAACACTCTTGGCAACCATTTAGATACACACTATCAAAAGAAACTATCTCTGATACCTCTCCCGTTTCTAATCTTGTTTCACTTACTTGCCAACAAGTGTCACAGTTTTTTATTTTAATAACCTGATCAAGATAATTTTCAAGATTAGTACTTGTAATTACATCAGGCAAAAGACCTGAACAATCTGATAATAAATAATATTTTCCTAAACATTCTACACAACCATCAAAAGAACGGTTTATTTGAACTAGTGACTCTACTGGTGGTGCATAATCTATTTGACTAACACTATAACATTGTTTATTACAACCCTCTTCTATAGATAATCCTACATATTGAGAATAATCCTGAGATGAGTATAATACTAGAGCAGGGTTTTCGCAGTTTGTAAATTTATATGCTACAACTGGCAGACATTCTTCACAACTTTTAAATGATGTTAGAACTGTTACAGGAACTCCACATTCACAATTTCCAATATATCTGTCTTCTACTCTCCAACAACCATCATAACCATTTAGTGTAACTATATTATTATTAATATAGTATTGGTTTAAAAGCTGTGTGTTAGATGTTATTCCTTCTATACCAGGCTCACAGCTGGACAATTTGAAACAATAGTCTTGGCATTCAAAACCATTACCATCATCTACACAGTCCCTACCTCTTGAAATATTAATTCCAGGACTTGTTGTTGGATAGATGTAAGAACAAAACTGAGCAGGAGAATATATAGTAACAACATTTAGATCAGAGTCTATATATGTAACTTCCCCTTCACCTATTGCCGTATAACAAGTTATAGGACAAATTGTATATGCATAACTTGTAAATCTAACTGTGTTTATTACATTTTCACAAGGCCCTGTAGTTTCTTTTACAAGCCATGGTCCAGAACCATTATCTTGAGAATCAAGAATAAGGATGAATTCATCAACATAATTTCCAAAATCTACTGTAGTATTAAAAGATTCTCCATCACAATTATACAGAGTATAACATTGAGGTGGAAAACAACTTGGGCATGAATCAACAAAGTCATCACAATCTATACTAAAAATTGATATAGTACTAAATGTTACCCCTTCAATATATGCTGGAGGAAACGGTAAAGCATTATATTGAGGTAAATCTT
>Ga0222712_10005130_pt1 | contig 13415 bp, 11 predicted proteins | sample C33_657DmetaG_FD_165043 | JGI IMG/M metagenome (GOLD analysis project Ga0222712, IMG submission 165043) | Estuarine water microbial communities from San Francisco Bay, California, United States - C33_657D | ecosystem: Environmental > Aquatic > Marine > Unclassified | place: USA: California...
TCGGATTTATTTCCTACAAACAAATGAAGGATCGCCCAAGCATCTCTTTGTGGTCTGACATTGTTAACGCATTAAAGGGCGAACTCGGTTCCATGACCGGCGCACCTGCACAAGGAATCTTCATCGCACTCGAGGGCGGCGAAGGAATCGGCAAATCAACTCAATCAGAGTTGCTGAAGCAATGGCTTGAACAAGAAGGCGAATCAGTTGTTTTGTCCCGCGAACCTGGTGGAACCGATCTTGGAAAAGAGATCCGACACATTTTGCTCTCACATCACACCGGTGAAATTTCACCACGCGCAGAAGCGTTGCTCTATGCCGCAGATCGCGCGCACCATGTTTTCTCTATCATCCGCCCGGCACTTGCAAACGGACAAGTTGTAATTTCAGATCGCTACTTTGATTCATCAATTGCATACCAAGGCGCAGGTCGTGTTTTAGAACCCGGCGAAGTTGCCCGAATTTCTCGTTGGGCAACTGAATCTCTCTTCCCAACGCTCACAATCATTATTGATCTTCCAGCGGAAATCGGCCTTGGTCGCTTAAAGAGCAAAGACCGTCTTGAATCACAACCCATCGCTTTCCACGAACGCGTCCGCCAAGAGTTTTTACAATTGGCACAACTAGATCCTGAGCGTTACTTCATCGTCGATGGCAATCAATCAATCGATGACATCCACACCGCAATCATTTCTCGTGTTAGCCAAATCCCAACCCTGAAGCGCAACGCAGTTGAAGACAAGGGCAACCTTTTACTTCGCCCAATCCGCGCAGCTGGCAAAGCTGTTAAGAAAAGAAGCAACACCGCAACAAAAGCTGTTAAGAAAACCGGCACCGCGGTGAAGTCCAAGGCCAAGCCTGCCGCCAAGAAGCCCGCAAAGAAGTAACCCATGCCAACTTTGCAAGGCGTCTACGCCGATCTAGTAGGCCAAGAACACGTTGTAGAAACCCTTGTAAAGGCTGTCCAAGCAACCCGCACAGGCGAAGAGTCACAAGAGATGACCCACGCCTGGGTCTTTACCGGCCCACCAGGATCAGGAAGGTCCTCTGCCGCAATCGCCTTTGCTCAAGCACTTGTCTGCGCACATGATGGATGCGGAAGCTGCAATGAATGCAGATCTGCAGCAAACGGTGCACACCCCGATGTTGAAATCATTCGCACCGAAGGTCTTTCAATCAAGATCGATGAAGTCCGCGAACTTCTAACACGTGTTTCCTGGGCACCTTCCATGGGTGGTTGGCGCGTTGTTGTTATGGAGGATGCAGACAGACTTACTGAATCTGCAGCAAATGCATTATTGAAAGCAATTGAAGAACCAGGCAACCGAACAGTCTGGCTTCTCTGTGCACCAACTCTTCATGATGTTCTTCCAACTATCCGATCACGTTGTCGTCACCTGCAACTAGTTACACCATCAACCGAAGCGGTTGCACAAGTGCTTCAACACAAAGATGGAATTTCTCCAGTCATGGCAGATTTTGCTGCACGAGTTTCACAAGGCCACATCGGTCGCGCTCGCTACCTTGCCAAGAATGAATATGTTCGAAACACCCGCAACACAATCATGAAGTTGCCACTTACGCTTCAAGGAATCTCATCTGCATTTGCTGCTGCGCAAACTCTTGTTGATCTTGCAACTGAACAAGCAACCACCGCTGCAGAACTTCGAAATGAAAAAGAAACAGATGATCTCGCACTCGCTTATGGCAAAGGTGCAACCGGTCGCGGAATGGCAACCGGCGGAAGTAAAGCGATTAAAGAGTTAGAGAAAGAACAAAAGACCCGCCAAACCCGAATGATCCGTGATGGATTAGATGCAGCACTGCTTGATATTGCAACCTTCTACCGCGATGTCATGATGGTTCAAGCCGGCAGTCCAGATGCATTAATCAACAAAGAGCTAGAAGCCGAAATTAACGCCGTCGCCGCCAAGACCAAGCCTCAAAACACAATCAAAAAGATCAACGCAATCATGGAAGCCCGCACCAACTTGGGCCACAACGCAGCACCATTGCTAACCGTTGAAGCACTTATGTGCATCCTCGCCCGTTAGCAAGTCTTCCTAATTCGTGTTTTAAATAATGAGTTAGGTTATTGCCGAAGTATGAAAACAAACGAATTACTCTGCGTAACTTATAATTCTTAAGCTGGCAGATAATTCTCCAAAGCCTCTCTGATTAAAACTGATGGCGTTTCCCCACGGCGTTTTGCTTCTCGCTCTAATTTAACTTTTAATTTTTGAGGCACACGCGCCTTCACTTCAGGTGACACTTTTTTCGGACCTGTGAGTGATGGTCTACCAGTTGCTTGCTTAACAATCTCTTGGGCAATTTTTTCGGCACGAGCATTTGTAAGTCGTTTGCCTTGTTTATCAAGTATTACTGTTTTTTCCAGGTCAACATCCTTACCCCAGACATACTTATCTTTTTGCTTCTTACCCATTTTCTCGCCCCCTCCTAAATTTTCTTGGCTCATACCTTATGCGCCACACAATTAATTGTCAACGAACACACTTTTCCTCCATTCCTCACGAGATGGGGAGAATCGCAGCCACCCCTGACACCGCCGCCCACCTGTCCACAGCAACTTTTCTACGCTCAGAAAAGACCAATTCAGGCCCTTCGGTGGTAATCACCACCCCCATTCATAGGGCAAGATTTCCCCATGCGCTTAGACCATGTCTCATATGTAACTTCCCATGATCAGCTAGCCGACACCGTCCAACGCCTTGGCTCACGCCTAGGTAGCACCTTCGTTGATGGCGGAGTCCACCCACGCTTTGGCACTCGCAACTTCACACTGCCTCTTCACAACGGCCAGTACATCGAAGTTGTCTGCCCATTAGATCACCCAGCAACAGAGCAAACCCCTTGGGGCAAAGCTGTTAGCAAGAAGGCGCAAGAAGGCGGAGGATGGCTCACTTGGGTTTTTGCAACTGAAGATATTTCAAAGGTTGAAGAGAAGTTCGGACGCAATGCAATCGAAGGTCACCGTCTACGTCCAGATGGAAGCGATCTTAAGTGGAAGCAAATCGGAGTTAATGAAATCACTGACTCTCGCGAACTACCATTCTTTATCCAATGGCTAACCGCTGATCATCCCTCACAAGATGGAAAAGCAGTTGCTGCAATTGAGAAGATTACGATCGCTGATACTGATCGCCTATCAGACTCATGGTTTAAGACTGAAATTCTTGGTGGATTAAACGGTGCTGATGTTGAGTTTGTTGACCCATCAACAAATGATGGGGAGTATGGAATTGTTGCAGTGCAGTTAACTACTCCTACAGGATCTGTAGTTCTGGATTAATTAGCCCAAAAGATCCCTCTTGTTCTAAGCTAGAGAAGGTACTGTCAAAAAAACTTCTCCATTGTAAACATTTCTTCTTTAGTGTTTGAATCTTCTTTACTTACAGGCATTAAATTTGTCAGGCCACCGGGGAGGGCGGTAACTCTCAAAAATCGTTTCTCTCGCAGGGTAAATCCAAGATCTTTATAGAGTCTTATCGCTCGGGAATTTGTACTAATTACTTTTAGAGAATATTGGCTGAACCCGAGATTTCTATTGCCCCAATGAATAACTTCATTGAGAGAAATTTTCATAACACCTGGAAGGCTAGTCTAGTATCAACTTTTCTAAATGAGTTACAGGATTTAACCTATAACGTAGAGGTTTTTTGTTAGTGCTGGGTTGCCATCTGCCGGATTTGGGTATCTTTGCGGACGTCGAGACTGGGAACATTCCGATTTCGGCTTCAACGTCTACCGCAAGCGAATCATTTTGATGTACACCAAAAGTGAAGCTAATTGAAGTATCCTTAAGTTGTGCGGGAAAAATCTGAATTGTCAGGACGGTTTAAGTCTTTGATTCCAGGAAATGAACCTTTTGAATTCACAGGATTCAAAAAATTTGAAGACTATTACTTGTTGGCCGAGCTACAAACAAAAAATTGGATTAGTAGGAATTTGCCAATAGATGGGGTCTTTATTGATGTAGGTGCCAATGTTGGAATTATTTCTGCTTGCGCCGCAATTACAGCAAAGAGTGGTCGTGTGATTGCGATTGAACCAACTGATACATTTGATATTTTGGTAGAGAATCTAACTAGTAACAAGTTTCCTGAGAACAACATTGAATTTTTCCAAACAGCGATAGGGAGTACAACTGGTACCAGAGAAGACAAAATCTACAAGACTTGGGGCGACGAACCCATTTCCGGAATACATAAATTTACTCGATTGGATGAATTGGTAGGAGAACTTAGTTTAGAAAAATTGGATATATTGAAAATAGATACAGATGGATTTGAATTTGAAGTACTAACTAGTGGCCGAGAAACTATTGAGAAATTTAGGCCAAGCATTATTATCGAACTGAATGAAGCCTTGGGGACTAGGTCAATAACCCTCCAGCAAATTTTCGACTTTATGCTCGATCTAAAATATGATGAAGCATTGATTTTGGATGGTGGGAACTTTGTATTCACGAGCCGATGGAAGACTGGAGACATTTGGCCAAATAGAATTGAAGTAAGTTCATCAAGAGAAATTCAGAAATTTGCATCAAAAGGAAGTCTCATCGCTAGAATTGAGCCAGGCAAACCAGTCCACATTTATGAAAATACCCGGCAGTGTTTAGTTGGATCTGAGACGTATTTACAAGGACTTTCAGAACCTTGGGCTTTTTCCGCTATATTTGAAACAATAGGAATTGAAAGTTACAAAGGTAATTCTATTCTTACAATTGAAGGGATGAACTACGGAGGTGAATTGGGGTTTGCCGCCCTAAGTGATGACGCTTCTAAGTTTCTTGGCGACGAGGCGTATTCGATTAAACCCGGTCCCTTTGAATTAGAAATTAATTGTGAAGATTACAGAGGAAGATTTGTAGTCCGATCTATTTCCAGTAAAGAATTCTCGTTTCAAATAAAGACAGTGTCCCTTCATAAGGCAGAACAAGTAATTCCTAATCAAATTTTCAATATACCATCGATAACAGAGATAACCGCTAAGGATTTTTTCAAAACTCTAAATCTTGAAATCCAAAATGAATTTCTGCCCAAACTAAATTATTCCGATGAGGGATACTTGATGGAGCAGTCGAGCGCACATTTTCTTAAAGCTTTTTACCGAGCGGTTAAACCACATTATCATTTTGAAGTTGGAACCTGGGAGGGTTTCGGTGCCCAACTAGCGTTGAATTATGGTGCCGAATTTGTATGGTCTTTAGAAAAGTACGAAAAATACAATCCAGAATATCGATCAAGGTACTTAGGGGATAAAGTAACTTTTGAACCAGGCTGGCTGATAAGTAAAAGTAACCTGAGTCGATTTGTCCAGATCTTTGGAACAACTCAAGACAGGTCGAATTTAATTGACTTACCTAGAATTTTTAATTCGATATTAATTGACGGAGGGCACGATAAATTGAGTGTTGTGAACGACACGTTATTCGCCTTAGAAAAAACTGAATCAAAATCATTTGTTATTTGGGATGACTACCCTTCGAAAATTTCGGATTTGAATTCAACGCGGCAGGGCGTGCTTGATGCAATTAATGAATTGCAACAGACATTAAACGAATTATTCTACCTGTACCACATTCAGGGAACATCATTATTGGTAGGACTGAGAAAATAATCTAAATACGTGAAGTAATCAGCAAATGCCAGCCCAATTCCCTCTCAATTGCCCTAAAAACTTCTTGTGGCATGTATTGAAACCAAGATTCCCGCACGTAATTATATTTCTTGTACTCTTCCACAACATAAGGAAAGACATGATCTTGCTGGATAGATTCTACAGAAAAGCCTAATTTGTGGAGAACTTCTGTAATTTCATGCTTTGTATAGGTGTTTGCAATTGGACACCCATACTGCGCCTCCGGTTGGTCTAAACCAGCTGAGATCATTGCACTTTTCCAAGAATTTTCCGCATAAACCATCATCTTGAATACGGAATTCGCGTGCATGAGGGTATGAATACCCCTAAGAGCATTTTCTAAACTTGGTGTGTGGTGGAGAACGCCAAATGAATAGATAAGGTCAAAAGTTTCACCTTGTAGAAGTTGACCGATTTCCTCAGCATTTCCTTCAATAAACCTGCCTGATAGTCCAAACACCTCAAATCGTTGTTTTGCGAGATTCAATGACTCTGATGAAAGTTCAACACCTGTATAAATTGCACCATTTCGAGCAAAGTTAGTAGCGTCCGTCCCCATGCCACAGCCAATTTCTAGAACTCGTTTGCCAGTCCAATTTGGAAAATTGGCAAATGCAGGGATGTGCGGCTCTACAAAGTACTTTCTTTCTTCCACTTCATCAAAATACTGTTGTGTTCCAACTGGCGCATTTGAATGGCGCAAATTGCAAGGTCTTGCGTTCCAAAAATCCTGCACTTCTTTGAGAGATGGTTTTACGTCGGACATAGGAGAATTCTATACAAAACCTAGAATTTAATAGCCCATTTCACCACAATCTTTAACGGAAATTGAACAAAATTCGGAAGTCTCTTAGCAGTTTGAATCAAAAGTCGGCTTGTTTTCAGTTGAAACTTGCGAGCGGGTGAGATTGACCAGTCTTGGGATGAATCCAATTTTAGACCGTAGTCAGCTATGACACCACCACTTAGCATTACTTCGTCCATCAGGCTTAACTCGGGTTTAAGAATTATTGAGCCAGTTAAAACTGAGGTGTAATTATTAAAGAGAGGAAGACTGAAGAATTTCCTTGCTAGTTCCAAGGTTGCCCAATTCTGTGCACGAATTACCGCAACTCGAACATTTGAATTTGCGTAATTACTTGCAATTTGTCCTGTGTTTAAAGCGATCCAACCGGCGTTCGCGGCTATTTGGTTTTCCCCCCCACCATAAAAATTACTTTTAATAGGGTGAGGTGATTCAACGCCGTAATCTACTATTAATAATGAGATATCAGAAGTCTTTGAACCCACACTTGTTGACTTTAGAAATTTTGATTCCTGAAAAACTATTTTTACTCCAAAACTCTCACACACTTGAGATAAGGCCAACTTTGTTTTATCATTTGCGGAAAAGCAATGTATAACTGAACCTTTGGCAAGTATAGAAATTTCGTCTGCCAAGAATATCAACGTTCGAGTGAGATCGTAGTCTAAACGTTTTGAGATATCACCTAGAGCGGAAGTTTTTGGAGTCTCTCGACGAGTACCTATTGGAGCAGACGAGAGAGATGTAAATAGGTCTTCATATTGAGCATTAAGGTTAATCTCTTCTAGAACATATTCAAAGAGGCCCCATGAACTTGAATTAATGTATGGCTTTGCGACCTCTGAAAGGGAATTAGTCTCAGAAGAGCCATGGTATGAAGTTGAATTTCGTAAGTGATTTTGGTGAAAAATCACCAAGTCGGACTCACTTATCAATTGAGGTTTGTTGGGACTTATTCGCCCCATTTGCAACGACAATCGGGTATCAACATGCCATCCCTTTTTCATTTCTTCTGGGAATCCGGTTGATTTATCCCACAAGGACTTTGTTGCCAACTGAAAGTCCCCTACGCCATCCGGAATTGGGAAATCTGCACCACTCACTGAATCCACACGGATTCGATTCAATACGCTCCCATCACGGTACCAATGCAGAAGGCGATCCGAAGTCGATTCAGGATTACGTCGATCAAAATCGTCCCAAATAAATTCAGGAATTTCGAATCTATATGTTAACCATAGAGATTCCCCTAAGGTTTGAAAAATTTCTCGAAAATTCTTTCCGCTCGGACTTGCAAAAAGAATGTCTGTATTTGATGAGAGAATCCACTTAGAATTTGGGGAGGCTCGTCTGACGCCAACATTTCTTGCTAGGGGTTCAATTAGTGCTCTATTAGACCCTTCAGAAACAAGTTTATGTACCAAAGGCGGAACTCGGATAATTCGTAAAAGTGCCTTGGTTTTTGGAAGCAAGTCGTCCTTGATGCTGACAGGCATGACTGGGTATCCAATTGGAGTATTCCAATCTACGAATATAATCTCATCGCCCTCTGAAAGCATCTGAGCCATTGAATTAAGGCTGCTAGAGACCCTTTTTGACAAGTTATAACCATGATTATCGTTGCGTCCTACAACGACGATTGAGATCATTGTTGGTAACCTTCCGCTGAGGAGCTGGGTAGGTGATTAAGCGTAGTGGCTAGGGAGTCCGAAAAATGAATTTAGCGGTAATTGGTCTTGGAAAACTAGGCTTACCTTTAGCCGCACTACTTGCCACCAGCGGAAATCATGTGAAGGCCTATGATGCCTTGGATTCGGTTCGCATGGCAATCCGCCAGAGAAACGTTGAGACAAACGAGCCTGGTCTTATTGATTTGCTAAATAGAGACGGTATTCAAATGGAAATTGTTGATTCGATTGCTGAGTCAATAAATGGAGTTGAAGCAGTATTTATAATTGTGCCAACCCCAAGCCTTTCATCTGGTCATTTCACAAATGAGTATCTCTTGGATGCAATCAGCAAAATTGGGCAAGCGATAGCACCATCACAAAAAATTGTAATTGATGTTGTAAGTACGGTCATGCCTGGTTCTTGTGATGGTCCAATTAAATTTGCTCTTGAAAAAAGTTCAGGACGCATGGTCGGAGAAGAATTAGGCCTTTGCTATAACCCAGAGTTTATTGCCCTTGGATCGGTAATTCATGACATGGAAAACCCTGATATGCATTTAATTGGGCAGTCATCTGATTGGGCAGGAGAAATTGTTGAGAGCGCCCTCAAGTCCATTGTTAAAGTGCAAGTTCCATCAAGACGCATGAATTTGAAAGAGGCAGAACTGGTAAAAATAGCAGTTAACAACTACGTAACTATGAAAATTTCTTATGCAAATATGCTGATGCAAGGCGCGACACTTCTAGGTGGCATAGATATTGATGTAGTAACAGACGCTATTGGTTTGGATTCAAGAATTGGTCGTAAGTACCTAAAAGCCGCGGCTGCATATGGGGGTCCATGCTTCCCCAGGGATACACGTGCCCTTTCAGCCCTTTACTCAGATCTAGGTTTACCGGATTCACTTTCACACGCTACACAGATAGTTAACGAGTCTCACTCAGAATTTATTTCCGATCAAATTTCTAAAAAGATTAGCGTTGGGATGACAGTTGGAATTGCGGGGTTATCATATAAAACTGGCACAACTGTTACAGAAGAAAGTCCAGGTTTAGCGCTTGCAAGCGCATTATCAAATCGTAGTTTTAGGGTTGCGGTTTGGGATGATGAAGGTGCATTGCCAAATTGTGATTCAACCTCAAATTCCTATCTTGTCTGCTATTCAGCAGAGGATTTAATTTCAAAATCGGACTTTGTAGTTGTAACTCGTCCCCTTAACAATCTCTCTACTTTTGCTTCTCAAATCAAAGATAGCAATAAACCTTTCATTGATCTCTGGCGTCAGTTTTAAGAAAAATGGATATAGACAGAGAATCTACAGCTCATGTGGGTGACCCTAAGGAACAAAAAGAAAACTTACCTATTTGTATTATTGTGACAACCTTTAATCGACGTGACACAACTCGCCGGTTTTTAGAATCACTGATGAAGCAATTACAACAATTCACTCCCTCTGCAACAGTGGTACTTGTTGATGATGCTTCAAGTGATGGCACACCCGAAATGGTTCTGAAAGAATTTCCTAAAATAGTATTGCTTCATGGTACGGGTCACCTGTATTGGGCAGGTGGTGTTCGCCTGGCCGTTAATTATCTTTCAGCGAATCTTAGTGATTTCCGCGGCATCCTACTTATAAATGACGATGTCGTATTAGCTGACCAATCGATACCATCTATGATTAAAATTGCTGAGAGTTATAACGCGCTGATTGGCGGAACGGTTGTCACGTATTCTGGAGAGATTGAATCGTCAGGCAGCTCATTAGGTCTAATTTGCAAACCGAAACCCAAACTTAAAATTGCAAATGGCACGGTTCAGGACTGTGATTTACTGCCAGGGCATATTATGTACATTCCGATGTCGATATATCGGAGAATAGGAGGGTTTGATAAACATCTTCCCTATAGATTCATCGATCTCGAGTTTTCTCTAAGAGCTAAACGTGCGGGAATTCGAGTTTTATTAGCACCCGAGGTAGTCGCTTTTACGGAAGAGGTGCATAACTACTATGAAGAAACCTCATCAAAACGTGGAAGTTTGCCCGAACTTGTCAAAAGAATTTTGCTCGACCCTAAAGGCCCGTATTGGAAAGAAAGTGTCTACTATCTCCGCCAAGTTTCACCCATTCTTTGGTGGTTATGGCTACCGTTCTTTTATAGGGCCTTTTTTGTTGCTGTATTTCGCAGCTATTTAGAAAAACTGCCTTTTGTAAGGAAGACCGCTACACCCGTTACACTTGAAAAATGAAGTTGCGCGTCGCACTTGCTCAAATCAACCCAACGGTTGGTGACTTAGCGGGTAATTCAGCGCTGATCGCAGATTCAGTCGCACAAGCCGCCGCACACGGTGCCAATGTGATTGTCTTTCCCGAAATGATTGTGACAGGTTACCCTGTAGAAGACTTAGCGCTTCGCCCCTCATTTCAAGCAGCGAGCATTCGAGCAGTTCAAGAGATTGCAGCGAGCATTACCGGTGAGATTGTGGCCGTAGTTGGTTACTTGGACCAAGGTCCGAAAAATGCAGTCGCGGTAATTCACAATGGAAAAATCGCAGCAACCTATGTAAAGCGACATTTACCTAATTACGGAGTCTTTGATGAGTTCCGAAACTTCGTGCCCGGAGATCAAAGCCTGGTTGTGCGAATCCATGGGGTCGATGTCGCTGTTGCGATCTGTGAGGACATTTGGCATTCACTAGATTCTATTGCAACTAGAACCCCAGGTTTATTGGTTGTTCCAAATGGCTCTCCATTTGAACGCAACAAAGATGATGTGCGATTGTCGCTCGTGCAAAAGCGGGCTAAGGAAATTGCAGCCCCTATTGCCTACGTCAATATGACCGGAGGCCAAGATGATTTAGTTTTTGATGGTGACTCAATTGTTGTTGGCAAAGATGGATCAGTCCTTGCACGTACTGGGCAGTTTGATGACCAATTAATCCTTGTCGATATCGATTGCGCCGAGGGCACATCACTTCCAGATGTAGTAATCTCTGAAGAGCCAACATCACATGCATCACCAATTAATTCTTCAATTGCAATACCACTTTCAGATGAAGCAGAAATATGGCAGGCACTTGTTATGGGGCTTCGCGACTATGTCCGTAAAAATGGATTTAGATCTGTAGTTCTTGGGCTTTCTGGCGGAATTGATTCTGCGTTAGTTGCTGCAATTGCAATCGATGCCTTGGGAGCAAAACGGGTCAACGGTGTTGCGATGCCAAGTAAGTACTCATCGAGCCATTCAGTAGAAGATGCTCAAGCTCTGGCAGCTGCTGCCGGTATTCATTTCAGAACTACTCCGATTGCGCCTATGGTTGATGCCTACATGGATAACCTGGTTTTAAGGGGATTGGCAGAGGAAAATCTGCAGGCACGCGTGCGCGGTACAACGCTGATGGGAATTTCAAATCAAGAAGGCCACCTTGTATTAGCAACTGGCAATAAGAGCGAGCTAGCCGTTGGTTACTCCACTTTGTATGGCGATGCAGTCGGTGGTTTTGCGCCTATTAAAGATATTTATAAGACCGATGTGTGGGCGCTTTCGCGTTACCGAAACGCACTGGCCGTTGAACGTGGAGAAGTGCCACCAATCCCAGAGCGCTCAATTACGAAAGAACCAAGTGCCGAACTTCGCCCTGATCAAAAAGACTCTGATTCTTTGCCCGACTATCCAGTATTGGATCAGGTGCTTCGTGCATATGTTGATGAGGACCATGGCTACGAAGCCCTGCTGGCAGATGGCTTTGATCCTGATTTAGTACGTCGCGTTATTTCATTAGTCGATAAGGCCGAATACAAACGACGCCAATACCCGCCTGGCACAAAGGTTTCTGGCCGTGCATTCGGAAAAGATCGTCGCCTTCCAATGACGTCGCGGTGGAATGAGAGCTAATTTATTTTGTCGCAACATTTGCTTGGTCATTAATCCAAACAAATGTTTTTTCTAAACCTTGCTTTAAAGACATCTGATAGTCCCAACCAAGTACTCGACGGATCAAATCATTCGAAGAGTTACGACCACGAACTCCAGTTGGTGCATCGAGCTTGTGTTTACGAGTAACGTTTTTTCCTGATACCTCAGAAACTATGTCGATTAACTGGTTAATTGTCACCATTTCTTCAGAACCAATATTGATTGGTTCAGTGAAGTTTGATTGCATTAAACGGCGAGTCGCCTCGATGCACTCATCAATGTAGAGAAATGAACGAGTTTGTAAACCATCACCCCATACTTCAATTTCTCCACCATCGGAAGGAAGTTTGGCAATTTTTCGACAAATAGCAGCAGGCGCTTTTTCACGTCCACCATCCCATGTGCCTTCAGGGCCATAAATATTATGATATCGAGCTATCGCGACCGGGAATCCATAATTGCGATGATAGGACAGAAAAAGTCGCTCAGAAAACAATTTTTCCCATCCATATTCACTATCTGGATTTGCTGGGTAGGCGCTTGATTCCTCGCAGTTTGGGTTTTCTGGATCCAATTGATTGTGTTCAGGATACATGCAAGCGCTACCCGAATAAAACAATTTTGTTTTATTTATTCCATGAACTTCATTGATTTCACGTTGTGAATCCAAAACGTTCAAATTAATAGTTGCAGAGTTGTGCATGATGTCTGCATCATGGTCGCCTGTGAACACAAAGCCAGCGCCACCCATGTCGGCGGCAAATTGATAAATCTCATCAAAGGCTAGGTCCGGTGTGGGGAGAGTAAGAGAATCTTTAACCGCCTGTTGGTTTCTTAAGTCCCGAATGAAGAATTCATCTGCAGCTGTTGCTGAGAATTCAGGCTCTTTCAGATCGATACCACGAACCCAATAGCCCTCATCTTTAAGACGCTTGACCATGTGGCTTCCGATAAATCCACCTGCACCTAGAACTAATGCTTTTTTCATATTGCCATCTTATTCAATGTATCCATGAACTAGATTGATTTAACTAGTCAGGATTGGGTGATTTGTACTTCTGATGTGGCTTGGGCCGGGATCGAACCGGCGACCTAACGATTTTCAGTCGTTCGCTCGTACCAACTGAGCTACCAAGCCAAACAAGGTTCTGATATCGGCCTTAAAAAAGTACGACACCAAAACCTTTGCGACCCGGACGGGACTTGAACCCGCGACCTCCGCCGTGACAGGGCGGCGCGCTAACCAACTGCGCTACCGGGCCTTAAGTTACTGCGAAACATAAGTGGCTCTTATGTCACTCTCAAAGCCTTTACTACTTGCGAAACTGTACTTCCTGAAACATGTACTGCGGTACTGCGTGCCC
>Ga0222712_10005131_pt1 | contig 13414 bp, 6 predicted proteins | sample C33_657DmetaG_FD_165043 | JGI IMG/M metagenome (GOLD analysis project Ga0222712, IMG submission 165043) | Estuarine water microbial communities from San Francisco Bay, California, United States - C33_657D | ecosystem: Environmental > Aquatic > Marine > Unclassified | place: USA: California...
CGCGCTCATACCGGCCTTGGTTTTGCGCGTCGGCAAAGGCCTTGAGCAGGGCTGGGTGGTTGCGACCAAGGACCAGATCGTGCCAGGCATGAGCCAGTTCATGCAGCAGCATCATGGGCATGCGCTGGTCTTCCTCGGCAAAGATGCCCAGATTGCTGATTTCAACGGCCCGCGCCATCGCCGGGTTGCGTCCGTGCTCGCGCAGCCATTGGGCTGCGGGGTGGTACTCGGCGCGGGGTCGGGTGTCGGGGTAGGGCGGTGAAAGCCAAAGCGGCACCGACTGCAGGCGCTTGGCGCTTGTTGCAGGCAGGGCCTTGAGCACCCGCCTGAGTTGCTCGCGCAGCAGGGGCAAGGCGGCCTGAAGCTGGCTCTCATCGAGCTTGGGATGGCGATGCAGCGTCCAGCCCTCGAGTTGGAAGGTCGCGCCCTTGGCTGGCATGGCCGGAGGGCCTGAAGAAGCGACATCATGGCTGCCGGCAACCGACTTGCCCAACAGGTGCTTCACCAAAAAGGCGCTGCGTCTGGCATTGCCCAGCGGAGTCTCTGCGGCGCCGTGGCCTGCGCCCAGCACGGTGAGGCGCTCGAAGGGCCGGCCCATGGCATCGAGGCGTTCCATGATGCGCCAGGTGCTCGCGGGGTCCACATTGTTGTCCACCTCGCCGACAATCAGCAGCAGTTCACCGCGCAGGCGTCCGAGTTGGTCGAGATTGGAGCTGGCGCTGTAGCTGGCGTCCAGAGGCCAGCCCATCCATTGCTCATTCCACCAGATCTTGTCCATCCGGTTGTCATGACAGCCACAGTCAGCAACCGCGACCTTGTAAAAATCATGGTGATCAATGAGGGCGCGCATGGCGCTTTGACCGCCTGCGCTGCCGCCAAAGATGCCCACCCTGGTCAGATCCATCCATGGTCGGCTGCCTGCGGCGGCCTTGATCCAGGCGATGCGGTCGGGGAAGCCGGCGTCCTTGAGGTTTTTCCAGCAGTGATCGTGGAAGGCCTTGCCGCGATGATTGGTGCCAAGACCATCGGCTTTGACGACCACCATGCCCAGTGCCGCAAGTCGTTGCAGACGCAACAGCAGCTCAAAGTCCTTGGGGGCAAAGCTGCCGTGTGGCCCGGCGTAGACCTCTTCAACCACGGGATGCCTGCCGCCTTGGTTCCATCGCGGTGGTTTGATGAGAATGCCGTGGATGTCGCTGTGGCCATCGCGGGCCTTGGCCACCAGGCGCTCAGGCATCATCCAGCCGCGCTCCAGCAGGGCCTTGGCGTTCTCGCGTTCCAACTCGGCCAGCAGTGCGCCATCGGTACTGCGCCGCAGCTCGTGGATGGGCGGCAGATCCGCGCGACTGTAGCGGTCCACAAAGCACCGGCCATCGGGAGAGAATTCGATGTGGTGATTGCCGTCACCCTGAGTGAGGCGCAGCATCTTGCCGCTCTGCCAATTCACACGACAGAGGTGCTGATGATAGGGGTCTTCCTCCGCGCGCAGGCCTGAGGCCATGAACCAAAGGTCATGGTTGGATTCATCCACCTTGAGCACCTTGCGCACCACCCATGGGCCCTGGGTGATCTGGCGTTTGATGCCTCCTTCAACCGCATTGACAAGCCAGAGGTGGCAATGGCCACTGCGCTCACTCATCCACAGCAGCTCTCCGCTGGACTCCAGCCAGTGGCGCCAGGTTTTTTGTGTGTAATCAATGAAGGTGGGGCTGCGCTCCTCAACCAGGCAGCGCAGGGCGCCGGTTTGGGCATCAGCCTGCAGCACGCGGAAGAGTTGATGGCCGCGTGCGTTGTAGTCGAAACGCAGAGATCGGCTGTCCGCTGACCACATCAGCGGGATGGCGCCGCCGGGGCAAAAAGGTTGTGGGTAGAGCTCGCGGCCCAGGGGCAGCATGTGCCCATCCTGCCGCACAATCACCAATTCAGGTTGTGGCAAATCGTCTCCAGGTTTGATGTACTCGATGGACTCGAAGCGCTGGCCTGCCGGGCGCTGGGAGTGCACCAAGGTGATTTTTCGCGGGATGGGCAACTCAGCCCGATGCGCCACCAGGGCCTTGCTGTCCGGAGACCACTGCAGTTGACCGTAAAAAGGCGGCCCGTCATTGGCCAAAAGACGGCCATCGAGTTCGAGGCGACCATGGACGATGCGGGCCAGATGCCTGCCATCGGGAGAGCTTCCAGGCGGCCGGGTTTTGGGTGCAGTGGGCAAGGGCTTCGCCGCGGTTGCGGGCCCGTCAATCCAAAGCAGGGGCAGTGGAGGCGGGCCCACCTCCACCACGGCAAGCTCTCGGTGTTGAGCATCCAGCAGGCGCCAGCGATGCCCGCTGAAACTGTGCTGTTGGCGTTTCGCGCCAGCGGCAAGCTGGCCAAAATCGCGGGCCTGCCCTTGAAAATCCAGCCACTGAAGTTGCACAGGCTGCGCCAGCCGGTTCTCCAGGGTCCAGCTCACCTCGGCTCCGCCGCTGCGGCTGGGCCCGGCTTGCAGTAGACTCTGTGAGCTGCGTTGCGCAGCGGCCTCAGGCAGGGCAAGATCGCGCGCATTGGCCGCGCGTTGAATCTGGCCACTCTCGCTGTCCACCATGACCCAGGGCAGAGCACCGGCCTGTGCTGGCAGGCGGTACCAGAGCTTGGCTCCCTGATCCAACCACTGGATCTGGAGCTGTGCGCGTGGCAGCAGGTGCATGCCCACCTCCGTCAGTGGCAGGTCCTTCTGAGTGGGTCCCTGTGCCGTGAGGATGGTTGCCTGGGCCAGGGCCAAGGCCAGGGCCGCGGCGAGCGCGTTAGATGGCCAGTGCGTTTTCAGCATCGCCGAAGTGATCCATGCGCAGTCCCATGCGGTCCATCATGGCCAGATGCAGGCGGCAGAGTTTGCGGTTGGCATCGGCGCTAAGATCGTGGAAGCGCCCGCCCTTGATGCTGCCGCCGCCAAGGCCGGCCATCACCACGGGCAACTCGCGGGAGTCATGGGCGTTGCCGTCCATCAGGCTGCTGGTCAGCAGGATCATGCTGTTGTCCAGCAGACTGCGCTCGCCTTCGTTGGTGGCCTGCATCTTGGCGAGGAACTCAGCCCATAGACGCACCTGATGCTCATTGACGCGTTGATAATCGGCCAGACGCTTGTCGTCATTGGCATGGTGGGAGAGTTCGTGAATGCCAGCCTGCACGCCTTCCAGACTCGGGAAGCGCATGTTGCTGAGGTCGTTGTTCATCATGAAGGTGGCCACGCGAGTGCGGTCCATCTGAAAGGCCAGCAGCATGATGTCGAACATCAGGCGAAGGTGCTCTTCGCTGTTGGCGGGAATGCCGGGTTGCGGACGGCCCAGGGTGGGGCTTTTGACCGTGGGCGTCCAGGCCACTGGATTGCCGCCCTGCGCCTGACGCAGGGTCTCCGCTTTTTCCACCCGCTGCTCAAGCTCCCGCACCGAGTGCAGGTACTCATCGAGCTTCTGCCGATCACGGCCGCTGAGGCGGCCCTTGAGGCTTTGCGCATCGCGCAACACCAAATCCAGAATGCTCTTGTCGCGGCGACGGCGGCTGCCGTCGTCGAAGAGTTGATCAAAGGCCTGTTGGGGGAAGATCTCCTTGGGTGCCGGTGTGGTGGGACTGCTCCAGGAAATGTAGGCCGAGTAGATGGAGGTGAAGCCCGAGTCGGTGCTGTAGCTGGGGCGCTCGGTGCCCAGCACCACGGAGGGCACCGGAGTGTAGCGACCGCAGTGGGCGGCCACCAACTGATCCATCGTGGTGCCGACCTCCACATCTGTGGTGGTCTTCTTGACCTTCAGGCCACTGAGCACATTCATCTTGGGGTAGTGGCCGCCCTCGCCTTCCACGGTGGTCGGGTTCCACAGGCCCTTGAAGACATTGACCTTGGGCTTGAGCGGCTCCAGTGGACTGAGAGTCTTCAGCAACTCCATGCCGCCTGGTCCTGCCTTGGCGCCCCAATGATGGGGGTTGACGCCGTTGCCGGTGAAGCAGACGGCCAGACGCCGTGGGGCGCTGCCCTGTGCTGCGGGCTTGGGCCCTTGGGCGGCAATGGATTCCATCCAGGGCAGGCCTAGCAGCACACCGCTGCCGCGAAGAAATTGACGACGGGAAAGGGACATGGGAACGCTGAGAATAACGCTGCGGGTGGAGGCTTTGTTGCGGCACAATGCGGTGGCCGCCAAAGCCCTAAGCGCCTTGCCTGCTTGTTTTTGGCCCGAATCTCAGGCCTCTGCGCCCAGCGCGGGTTGGCAGGCGTTGCCTTGGCTCTGCAGTGGGCCTAAGTTTACGGCTCCCTTCATCCAGGCCCCATGGCTGATTCCCCCGCAAAACCCGATCTGCAGGCCAGACTGCGCGATGTGCCCCATCGCCCCGGGGTCTATGTCATGCGCGACCGTTTTGGCAGCGTCATCTATGTGGGCAAGGCCCGCGATCTGCGCCGGCGCCTCGCCTTTTATTTCACCAAGGCCCGCGCTCGGGCGGCCGAGCGCAAGACCCGGGCTCTGATTGCCAGTGTTTGGGATTTCGAGTGGCATGCGGTGCGCAATGAGCCGGAGTCGCTGCTGCTGGAAGGCAAGCTGATCAAGGAACTGCGGCCCAAGTACAACATCAGCTTCCGCGACGACAAGCGCTTCCTGCTGGTGCGCGTCACCCTGCAGGATGAGTTCCCCCGTCTGCTGCTCACCCGCCTCAAGCAGGACGATGGCTCGCGTTATTTTGGGCCTTACCCGCACAGCAGCGCGCTGCGCAGCACGCTGGAGTTCATCAACCGGCATCTGGGCCTGCGCGTCTGTCGGCCTCTCAAGCCGGGCCCGCAGGAGTATCAGCATTGCAGCAACGACATCATCAAAAATTGCTGCGCGCCCTGCGTGGGCCGGGTGAGCCTCGAAGAATATCGCGCCCGCATCCTTGAGGCCTGCGAGATTTTGGAGGGGCGCAACACCGGGGCGCTGGTGGAAAAAATTGATGCGGAAATGCAGCGTGCCTGCGAGCGCCTTGATTTTGAGCGGGCGGCGCAGCTGCGCGATGTGCAGGAGAATTTACGCAAGACCCTGCAGAATCAGCGCCGCTTTGAGCGCGGCGCGCGGGCCCTGGTGATGTCGCCGGCTGCCGACCCCATGGACGCGGTGCGCGAGTTGCAGCAGGAGCTTGGATTGGAGCGTCCTCCGGTGGTCATGGAGTGCTTCGACATTGCCAACATCGGCACGGCACACTGCGTGGCCAGCATGGTGCGCTTTCGCGCGGGCCTGCCTGAGCAGGCCGCCTATCGCCGCTACCGCATCCGTGCGGTCAGTGGCCAAAACGATTTCATCAGCATGGCCGAGGTCATCTCGCGGCGCTTTTCGCGCCTGTTGCGCGAGGGCCGTGCGGAGATGGGCGCCGATGCCGAGCACACCCAGGAACCACCGCTTGAGGCCATGCAACGCCTGCGCGGTGCGCGCCTGCCTGATCTGGTGATTGTGGACGGTGGCAAGGGGCAGTTGGGCGTGGCCGTGGAGCAGTTGCAAAAGCTCGGGCTTGGCGGTCTGCCCATCGTGGGTCTGGCCAAACAGCACGAGGAGGTGTTTCGCCCCGGCGAGAGCCAGTCCCTGCGCATCAGTCACGATCGCCCAGCGCTGAAGTTGCTGCAGCGCATTCGCGATGAGGCGCACCGCTGGGCCAATGGTTACCATCAATTGCTGCTGAGCCGCCGGGTTGAGCAAAGCCTGCTGGATCAATGCCCGGGCATCAGCGAGACGCGCAAGGCCGCCCTGCTCAAGGAGTTTGGCAGCGTCACCCGCCTGCGTCGCGTTGACGCGGCGGCGATTGCCAAACGCGTGGAGGGCATCGGCGTCAAGCTCGCCGCTGACATCGTGGCTTTTCTCAAGACCCATTGAGCGCAGCCGCTCGCCAACCGGATGGGTTGTTTGCCGAGAGCCTCAGGCAGACTCTTTCCATCAGGCCGCAGGCTTCAGGGGTCGCGTGGCTTTTTGCCAAACAGTCGCGACCACCAACCGGGCTTGGATGGCCTGGCAGGACGCACTTCGCTCAAGGGATCAGGCCTGATGCCTGCGGGCAGGCTCTGCTCGATGGTCTTTGCGTTGGCATCGGCGGGCAGGGGCTGCCAGCCGCCGCCCAGGGCCTTGATGAGTTGCACGCTGGCCTGAAGACGCTGACCGGCAATCTGGGCCGAGGCCCGTTGCATGGCCAGCATGCTGCGGTTGGCCTCAATGACTTCGAGGTAGGGGCTGCTGCCGGATTCGTAGCGGGTCTGTGCCAATTGCGCAGCGCGCTTGGCGCTGGTGCTGGCCTTGATCTGCACTGCGGCCTGCTCGCGCAGGTGATGCAGTTGACGCATGTTGCCGTGGGTTTCGCTGATGGCAGTCAGCAGGCTTTGGCGAAAGCGGGCAAGGGCCTCGTCATGGTTGGCGCGTGCCTGTTCCATGCGGGCCCGATTAAAGCCGAGTTGGGTGAAGGGCAGGGTGAGGCGCGGGCCCACCGCCCACAGCGCGGAGGCGGGGTTGAACAGATCGCCAAAGGAAAGAGCCTGCAGCCCCGCGAAGCCGCCAATTTGCAGGCTGGGGAAGAAGTCGGCGCGGGTGATGCCGATGGCCAAAATGGCGGATTGCCACTGCCGCTCGGCGGCACTGACATCGGGGCGGCGTTGCAGCAATTCAGTGCTGAGCTTGGCGGGGATGGAGGGTGGGGCAGGCAAGGCGCTGCTGCGTGCGCTCAGCGCAAATCGGCTGGCGTCCTGCCCAAGCAATAGGGCCAGTGCCGCTTGAGTGTTGTCGCGCATCAGGGCCAGGGCGGAGAGCTCAGCCTGCGCAGAGGAGATTTCAGTCAACGATTGTTCCAGTTCCAGCTCGCTGCCCGCACCGGCCTGCGCACGGGCCTTGGCGATGTTGAGTGACTCACTGCGCCAGCGCAGGGATTGCTCCACCAGTTCGCGTTCGGCATCGAGGGTGCGCAGGCGGAAGTAATGGCTGGCCGCCTCCGCCTGCAGCATCAACAGGGTGTTGTGCAGCAAATCGGCGGCGCTCAGGGACTGCGCCTTGCCCAGGGCAACGCCCTTGGAGAGTTTGCCGCTGAGATCCAGCTCCCAGGCAACCTGGGCGCCAACCTGATACACATCGCCAACAAAGTGCAGCCCATTGAGCGGAAAGGGCGAGGCCATGTTCTCCGAGGTGCGCTGGCGCTCGGCACTCATCGGCAGCGAGAGGTTGGGCAACAAGCGGCTGCGCGCAATCTTGATCAGGCTGCGTGCCTGGTCGTGGCGGGCCAGAGCGATTTTCAGCTCCTGATTGTTGGCAGTGACCTGCTCGAGCAGGCGGCCGAGTTGCGGGTCTTCAAAGCATTGCCACCAAGGGCCCTTGGGCAGATGGGCGGTTGGATTGAGCGCCGTGGTGGCGATGGTCGCGCTGCTGGTGGTCTCGGCGGCCTTGCCGGCGGCAACCAGCGGCTTGGCCTGGGGCAAGCCGAGCGCGCCCAAGAGAATGGCGATTGAGGTGTGGAGTTGCATCAGTGGGGCTTGGGATTGGGCCGGCGGCCCGCCAGCAGAACAAAAAACACCGGGGTCAGAAACAAGCCCAGCAGGGTCACGCCAATCATGCCGAAAAACACCGCGCTACCCATCGCACGGCGCATCTCGGCACCCGCGCCGTTGGAGACCACCAGGGGGTAGACCCCGGCGATGAAGGCAATGCTGGTCATGAGAATGGGCCGCAGGCGCAGGCGGCAGGCCTTCAGTGCGGCATCGCGTGGGCTGAGGCCTTCGCTGAGTTGGCTCTCGCGCGCAAATTCCACGATGAGGATCGCGTTTTTGCAGGCCAGTCCAATCAGCACGATAAAACCAATCTGGGTGAAGATGTTGTTGTCGCCGCCACAGAGTTGCACCCCCAGCAGCGCAAAGAGCAGGCAGAGCGGCACAATGAGCACGATGGCCAGTGGCAGGCGCAGGCTTTCATATTGCGCGGCCAGCACCATGAAGACCAGCAGCAGGCAAAGCGGGTAAATGAAGATGGCGCTGTTGCCGGCAATGATGCGTTGATAGACCAACTCCGTCCACTGCGCCTCAATGCCTGCGGGCAGGGAGGCGGTCAAAGCCTCCATGGCGGCCTCGCCCTGACCACTGCTCAAGGGCGGCATGGCGGCGCCGTTGATGTCAGCGGCCAAATGGCCGTTGTAGTGGGTGACGCGTTCCGGCCCAAAGGACTCGCGGATGTTGACCAGGGAGCCGATGGGCACCATGCGGCCATTGGCACTGCGGGTCTTGAGTTGGGCGATGTCTTCGGGTTCGTCGCGGAAGCGGTCCTCGGCTTGGGCCACCACCTGATAGGTGCGACCGAAGCGGTTGAAGTCATTCACATACAAACTGCCCAGATAAATCTGCAGGGTCTCAAACAGCCCGGCCAGCGGCACGCCCAGCATCTTGGCCTTCTCGCGCGCGATGTCGGCCTGAAGCTGCGGCACATGGATGGTGTAGCCGCTGTAAACCTGGGTGAGTTTGCCGCTGCCGTAAGCCGCCCCGATGAGTTGCTGGGCGGCGCCGTAGAGCGCTTCATAGCCCAAATCGGCACGGTCCTGCAGCATGAGCTTGAAGCCGCCCGTGGTGCCGATGCCGTTGACTGGCGGCGGAGGCAGCACCATGACCATGGCATTGTCGATGGCCATGAACTGTGCGTTGAGCGCGCCGGCAATGGCGCCGCCGGAGAGGGCGGGGTCGCGGCGTTGCTCGAAATCCTTGAGGCCCACAAAGACGATGCCGCTGTTGGGGCTGATGCTGAAGCCGTGGATGGACAGGCCGGGGAAGGCGATGGCGTCCTTGACTCCGGGATGGCTCATCGCGATTTCGCTGAGCCTTCGCATGACGGCTTCGGTGCGATCCAATGAGGCGCCCTCGGGCAGTTGTGCAAAGCCCACCAGGTACTGTTTGTCCTGCGCGGGCACAAAACCCTCCGGCACCATTTGAAAGCTGCGCCAGGTCGCCCAAAGCAGTGCGCCATAGGCCAGCAGTGCGAGCAGGCTGAGCCGAATGAAGCCACGCACCAGGCGCACATAGCCATTGGAGGAGGCGTCGAAGAAGCGATTGAAGCCATGGAAGAACAGCGCCAGCGGCCGACGCAGACTGGGCTGGGGCGCCTGATGCGGCTTGAGCAGTTGGGCGCAAAGCGCCGGCGAGAGGGTGAGGGAATTGAAGGCGGAGATCACCGTGGAGATGGCGATGGTCACCGCAAATTGACGGTAGAACTGACCACTGAGGCCGCTGATGAAGGCAGTGGGGATGAAGACTGCGCACAGCACCAAGGCGGTGGCGACGATCGGGCCGGTGACCTCGCGCATGGCCTGGCGGGTGGCGGCCAGCGGTGCCAGGCCATTGCGAATGTTGCGCTCAACATTCTCCACCACCACAATGGCGTCATCCACCACGATGCCGATGGCCAGCACCAGGCCAAAGAGCGAGAGGTTGTTGATGCTAAAGCCCATGGCATGCATCACGGCCAGAGTGCCGATGAGGGACACGGGCACCGCGGCCAGGGGAATGATGGAGGCGCGCCAAGTCTGCAAAAACAAAATGACCACCAGCACCACCAGCAGGACGGCTTCAAGCAGGGTGTGGATCACGGCGTCAATGGACTTGCGCACAAAGACCGTGGGATCGTAGGCAATGGTGTAGTCCAGGCCCTGCGGAAATTGGGTCTTGAGTTCGTCCATGCGCTGGCGCACGGCCTGCGAGATGGCCAGGGCATTGCTGCCGGGAAGCTGGAAGATGGGAATGCCCACCGCCTTCTTGTTGTTGATCAGGCTGCGCAGGGCGTATTCGCCACTGCCCAGCTCAAGTCTGGCCACATCGCGCAGGCGCAGCTTCTGGCCGTAGGGGCCGGTCTTGACGATGATGTCGCCAAACTCCTCTTCGCTGAGCAGGCGGCCCTTGGCATTGAGGCTGAGTTCAAAGGCGGTGGGCTTGCTCATGGGCTGCTGGCCAATCGCACCAGCGGCCACCTGCACATTTTGCTCGCGGATGGCGTTGACGATGTCCCCGGCCGTCAGGTCGCGTTGCGCGGCCTTGTGTGGATCAATCCAGATGCGCATGGCGTACTCGCCGCCGCCAAAGAGCTGGACCTGCCCCACGCCGGGAAGGCGGGCCAACTCGTCCTTGATGTGCAGTGAGGCGTAGTTGCGCAGGTAGAGGTCATCGTAGCGGTCATCGGGTGAAAGCAGGTGAACCACCAGGGTGAGATCGGGCGAGGACTTGACGGTGCTGACGCCAAAGCGACGCACTTCCTCGGGCAGTTTGGGCAGGGTTTGCGAGACGCGGTTTTGCACCTGAACCTGCGCCAGATCGATGTCCGTGCCCAGCTTGAAGGTGACCGTCAAGGTCATCACGCCGTTGGCCGTACTCTGCGAGGACATGTAGAGCATGTTCTCCACGCCGTTGATGCTCTGCTCCAGAGGTGAGGCCACGGTCTCGGCAATGGTCTTGGGATTGGCGCCGGGATAAGTGGCGGTGACCAGCACCGTGGGTGGAGCCACCTCCGGGTATTCAGAGACGGGCAGCAGCGGCAGGCTGATGAGGCCCAGCACCACCAGCAGCAGGGAGAGCACGCCGGCAAACACCGGGCGGGTGATGAAGAAGGAGGAGAAGTTCATGAGCGCGGCAGCGGCAGGTCCTGAGCGACGGCTTAATGGGCCTTGGGCTTGGCGGGCGCAGCAGCCTCAGCCGCAGGCGTCTTGGCATCCAGGGGTTGCACGGGTGAGCCGGCTCTTGGCAGGCGACCCTGAGCGCCAATGATGACCTTCTCGCCGGCCTTGAGGCCCTGACGCACGATGCGCTTGCCCTCAAGCGCAGGGCCAAGCTGCACAGGCCGGTAGGTGCAAAGCGGGGGTTTTTGGCTCTCATCGATGCCCAGCACATACTTGCTGGACTGGTCGGTGAAGATGGCGGTCTCCTCAATCAGCAGGGTGGGCTGGCGTTGGCTCATGGGCAGGCGCAGGCGCACAAACAGTCCCGGGGTGAGGCGCTCATCGGGATTGGCGAAGAGTGCGCGCAGGCTCATCGCGCCAGTGGCGCCATCCACGCGGTTGTCAAGACTCTCCAAGTGGCCCTGATGCGGATGGCCCTGCTCATCGGCGAGTTGCAGTTCCACCGGGATGCGGCCTTCCTTGTCGGTGAGAATGGTCTTGTGTTGTTGCAGGGATTTGAGCCGCAGCAGGCTGGCCTCGTCCATGTCGGCATAGGCAAAGATGGGGTCCACACTGACCAGCGTGCTGAGCGTGCTCTGACCTTCCGTGACATGATTGCCCTCGGTGCTCAAGGCGCGCCCCATCCGCCCTGCCAGTGGTGCGCGCACCTCACAGTGCTCCAGCTCGATGGCTGCGCTTTGCTCCTGGGCGCGGGCCAATTCGAGGTCGGCTTGCGCCTGCAGCCAGGCGCTTTGACGGGCTTCGGCCTGCTCGGGCGAGATGGCCTTGGCGGCAAGCAGGGCCTCGCTGCGCGCCTGTTCGCTGCGTGCACTGGCCTCGACGGCAACGGCTTTGGCCACCCCGGCCTTGGCGGCGCGCAGGCGGGTCTGGAAGCGGCGTTGGTCAATGGTGAAGAGCAACTCGCCTTTCTTGACCAAGGCACCAGCCTTGAAATGCACCTGCGTGATGTAGCCGCTGATGCGCGGCTTGATCTCAACGCTTTCGCAGGCTTCGATGCGGCCGGAAAACTCTGCCCATTGCACCAGGGGCCGCTGCTCCACCTGGGTCAGGGAGACTGGCGTGGGTGGCATGGCCCCTGGGCCGGCAGCGGCAGGCGCCGCCGGTTTTGGGCAACTGCAAAGGCAGAGAAGAAGGGCACAAACAGCGAGGGCAAGCAGAGGGCGCATGGGCAAGAGGCCAACCTAGGCCAGAATTGGGCAGCTTCCAGTGCCAATCCCGTGGCGCCAGAAGTCCTGCAGACCTGCCTCCAGATCCCTGGACTGTGCCACAGCCTGCGCAGTGTTTTGCACGCGGGCAAGGCATGCGTGGATCGCATGGGTAGGCATTTTCTCAATTGTGTTACCTGGGCTTGCGAAAAGGCAAAAACCCAGTGGAGCAAAGTGCAGGCCAATGAGAACCAAACCACGGCATGGCCCTTGGCACCCTCACTTTCAACAGCCTGAATCTTGGCAACGCGGCCAAGGCCTTGCTTTGCCATGAGGCCCCAACGGCCCAGACTTCATGCAAGGTCAGGCCATGACGACGCGTCCCCGTCACCTCTGGATGGATGTGGCTCGTGGGCTGTGTTCACTCATGATCTGCGCCGGCCATCTGCGTGGCGCCATGTTTCTGGACTATTCTCAGTTGGCCGAGCGTCACTGGTGGGACACCCTGTTTTATGCGCTCACTGGTCAGGGGCGCCAGTTGGTCATGGTGTTTTATGTGCTGAGCGGTTTCTTTATTGGTGGCTCGGTGCTTCAACGATGGCAGGGCTTCCGCTTTGACGAATATCTGATGGCTCGTCTGACCCGCTTGATGGTGGTCTTGTTGCCTGCCCTGATGATCACCGTCGCCGTGGACAGTGTTCATCGCCAGCTCAATCCGGGCCTCTTTGAGGGCCGAGATTTCGCCGCGCTTAGCTCGGGGCCGATGGAAGGTGGGAACTACTCTCTTTCTTGGCGAACCCTGCTTCTCAATCTCCTCTTTCTGCAGAATCTTGCGGGTCCGGTTTATGGCAGCAATGGCCCGCTGTGGACCTTGGGCAATGAATTCTGGTTCTACCTGAGCTTCCCACTTGGGGTGCATGCCTGCAACCGCAACCGAAGCCTGCCCTCCAGATTGTGTTTCGCGCTATTGGCTTTGCTGATTTCCATGCTGGTTTTGAGACAGATCTGGGCAGGCTTTGTCATCTGGCTGCTTGGTGTTGCAGTTCACCTTGCCTATCAAAGCCATTGGGTCAAAGGCTCGCCGACTCTGTGCTGGGTTGCTCTGGCGCTTCAATTGGCCTCAGTCGCCTGTGCGGATGTTCTCTATCGAAATCCCTCCTTTTGGAATGCTGCCGACATCCTGTCAGGCTTCTCCAGCGCTCTGCTGCTTGTCGCCCTCAAGGAAGTTGAACCCAAGCGGATCAAGGGGGCTCTCGCCATTGGTTTCCGCTGGCTTGCGGAGATGTCATTCACCCTTTATCTCGTGCACTTCCCCCTGGTGCTGCTCACCTTTACTGTGTTTTTCAGGAAGGGGCAGCAAAGGCTGTCGGCAGTGTCGCTGGCTTGGTATCTGTTGCATCTCACGATTCTGTTGGTCATCAGTCGCCTGCTTTGGCATCTTTTTGAGCGCCGAACGCCAGGCGTCAGGGCATGGCTGCGGCGCAGGCTGCAGCGCCTGGGTCTGTTGCAGGGCTGAGCTGGCTCAGCGTCAGAGGCGTGAAGACCACCACCATCGGGCTCGGCGCGTTGAATTGCCCCATAAGCATCCCGCCTTGAACCCCGCC
>Ga0222712_10005132_pt1 | contig 13408 bp, 18 predicted proteins | sample C33_657DmetaG_FD_165043 | JGI IMG/M metagenome (GOLD analysis project Ga0222712, IMG submission 165043) | Estuarine water microbial communities from San Francisco Bay, California, United States - C33_657D | ecosystem: Environmental > Aquatic > Marine > Unclassified | place: USA: California...
GATGCGATCGACCCAAGCGCGTGTGCATTTGTGTCGTATTTCAAGTGCAGAAGGCGTTGCCTTGATTCGCGCGGCCAAACAAGAAGGTTTGAAAGTCACAGCAGATGTCAGCATCAACTCTTTGCATTTGAGCGAACTCGATATCGGTTACTTCGACAGTTGCGCAAGATTGACACCTGTATTGCGACAAGCCAAAGACCGCGATGCATTGCGCGATGGTTTGAAAGACGGCACCTTAGACGTTTTGGTGTCTGACCATTCGCCCGTGGACATTGACGCCAAAGCATTGCCTTTCGCTGAAGCCGAACCAGGTGCTACAGGTTTGGAGTTATTACTCAGTCTTTCCTTGAAATGGGCGCATGAAACGGGTGTGCCGTTGCTACGTGCTTTAGATGTGGTGACTGCCCAGCCTGCGCGTATCTTGGGGCATGCCAAAAGCATTGGCCATTTGCAAGTGGGCGGTGTTGCCGATGTCGTGGTGTTTGACCCGCAAGAGCAATGGCAAGTCACCTCCGATGGTCTGCACAGCCAAGGCAAACACACGCCATTTGGTTTTGCGCGCAGTGGCATGGCTTTGCCCGGACGCGTCAAAGCTACTTGGGTGAATGGGCATTTGGCTTTCGCCGCCTAAATATTCTGTTTTATGCAGACCCTGCGTGCATTCGTTAAATTTGTGCGGATGCTGTTGTGGGTGGTGTATGGCTATTGGCGTATTCGGACGGTATTTCATACATTAGAACCACAAGAGCACGCCAGGGCCGTTGAAGAATGGTCGCAAGGCATGCTGTCTATCTTGGGAATCACGGTGCGCGTCCAAGGCGAACCTAGCAAAGGCCCAGTGTTGATGGCCGCCAACCATATTTCTTGGTTAGATATTTTGGTGATGCACGCAGCGTGCCATTGCCGCTTTGTCGCGAAATCTGAAATTCGCGCGTGGCCTTTGTTAGGTGTGTTGACCTCAGGCGGTGGGTCTTTGTTTATCGAACGCACCAACAACCGCGATGCGATGCGTGTCGTGCACCAGATGGCAGATGCGTTGGCGCAAGGACAGCTGCTTGCAGTGTTTCCTGAAGGCGGAACAGGTGATGGCAAAACCTTGCTGCCTTTTCACGGTAATTTGTTGCAAGCGGCCATCGTGGCACAAGCACCGATCCAACCCATTGGCTTGCAGTTTTTAGAGGCGCACACTGGTGAGAGAAGTTTTGCGCCTTGCTACCACGCGGACGACACTTTGCTGGGTTCTGTCTGGCGCACTTTGTGTGCGCCCCCTTTGTTGGCGGTAGTGCATTACGGCGCGAATGAAATGGCGCAAGGGCGCAGTCGACGTGAATGGGCCGTGGATTTACGCGAAAGTATTCGCGGATTGATAGATTGAGTTACATTGCCAACCCATATGAGCACAAAGAATATTCAAAAAGCTAACCCACCCAAGTTGGGTGTCAAGGCTATGAAGAAAAAAACCAGTTCAAAAAAACCGGAAGATTCGATGGACGCGATGTTTGAATTGGCGGCTGAAACGTTTCGAGTGATGTCGGCACCCATGCGATTAAAAATCATCAATTGCCTATGTGAAGAAGAAAAAAATGTGGGGCAGTTGTTGGAGGAAATCGATACCACCCAGCCCAATATGTCGCAACATTTAAATACCCTCTTCAAAGCCAAAATTTTGGGCCGTCGGCGTGAAGGGGTGCAAATTTATTACCGCATCATCAATGAGCGCGTCGTCACTTTGTGTAGGGCGGTGTGTACGCAGATTGCTATCGACAGTGAAATTGCACACCCTTAGCTACAGGAAGAAAAGTAATAGAACGTGTCGTAGTGTGGTCACATAAATTTCTTTGAGTTTTAAACCTACCCAAGGAATTGATTTGAATAGGTCGATACATCAGCGTTGTTTGGTATTTTTGTTTGTATGGCTTTCTAGCCTCGGGTTCATTGCGCACGCCCAAGTTGCAGGCAAAGCGGTAAGTGCCAAACCGCTGATGCAGCTTAAAAAAGTAGACCCGCATGTTTTTTATGTGCAGGGAGTCTCTGAGATGGGCTCCTCCGCGAATCAAAACTTTATATCCAATGCCGGTTTTGTAGTAACACCTGCTGGCGTTGTGGTGGTCGATGCATTAGGCTCCCCTGAGCTTGCACGAAGGCTTTTGGCAGAGATAAGAAAAATAACCAAGAAACCCATACACACGGTGGTATTAACCCACTACCACGCAGACCATATTTATGGACTGCAAGTGTTCAAAGAGGCTGGTGCGCGTATCGTGGCGCATGCTGCTGCCCGCGAATATTTGTTTTCAGACACTGCCAATTTACGTTTAGAGGTCTCTCGCCAAGAATTGTGGCCATGGATTGATGAAAAAACACGGCTTGTCCCCGCAGACGTTTGGCTAAACAGTTCGCATAGTTTTACTGTCGGTGGCGTTCAGTTTGATATTCAACCAGTAGGGCCTTCGCACACGGCAGAAGATTTGGTGGTGTATCTCCCGCAGAAAAAAATATTATTTGCGGGCGACTTGGTTTTTCGAAACCGTATTCCCTATGTTGGGCAGGCAGACAGCAAGCACTGGATAGAAGCATTGCAAAATTTACTCACCTTTGATACCCAATGGGTGATACCTGGTCATGGTCCTATCTCCAATGACCCCAAAGGTGATATGACTCTGACGCGTGACTATCTTCTCTACTTGAGAGAAACCATGGGGCGTGCCGCTAATGAGATGGAGCCTTTTGAGAGTGCTTATGCCAAAACCGATTGGTCTAAATTTGAGAAAATGCCACTCTTCAAACCTGCTAATCGCATGAACGCATACAACACCTATTTGCTCATGGAGCATGAATCCAAATGAAGCTGTTGATAAAACGTCGTGCTTTGGTGCAAAAGCTCATGGCAGGAATATCTTTGTTGAGTATTGTCAATGGCGCACAGGCGGCACCAGCCACATTGCCCGTGACCGATTCATTGCCCAATGCGTTGGCCATCGCTTTGCAAGCTAAGCAGCCATTGGTCGTCATGGTGAGCTTGCATGGTTGTCCCTTTTGCAAAGTGGTGCGCGAAAACTATTTGCATCCTCTACGCGACGTAGGCTTACAAATCGTACAGATCGATATGCGTGACAGTCGAACCATTGTTGATTTCGATGGATCCACGAGCACGCAAGATACTTGGGTTCGCAAATACGGCATCAAGCTTGCACCCACTGTTCTGTTTTTCGGCAACCAAGGACGTGAGGTGGCCGCGCGATTAAAGGGCGCGTATTTGCCTGACTTTTATGGGGCTTATTTGGACGAGCAACTGCTTGTTGCACGCCAAGCTGTTGCTGCGCATAAGCAAAGTTAAAAAAGCATGACGCTTCAAACATCAATTTTTATACCCACGAATTAGGATGCCTTATATGAAGACATTTTTACTTGCTATTGCACTGATGTTGACAGGCTTGGTGCAGGCCGAGCAGCATCCTTTGTTCAAGGGTGCTGACTTGCCTTTAGGCGAAAAGCTCATTGCTGAAAACAAATGCAAAGAGTGCCATATCCGCCGTGTTGGCGGTGATGGAAACAGCATCTACAAACCCACTGGCCGTATCAACAACGCCGGCGCATTGCGTGGCATGGTTGAATATTGCAATACCGAACTCAATTTAGGTTTTTTCCCTGAAGACACCAACGCAGTGGCCGCTGTTTTGAACCTAAAACATTACAAGTTCCGTTAACTCGGAATCTTGCGCACTGGTAAACCCGTATCTTTTTAAATTCGAGATCGATTATATTAGTGGTTGTTGATATATAAATGTGGAATGGAAGGACTGTCTGTGGATGCTTCAGATAGAACGCTCTCGGGACGAATTCAAAAGGCTCCAGAAAATTTCTTAGACCGCGATGGTATTCGTGCAGTCATTGCGGAGAGTAAAAGTGGCCGCCGTAACTTCATTCGGCAAGCCTTTGCAGCTGCGGCTTCTGGTGCGGCGGTACCTCTGGCCATGGCGCAAAGTAACCCCGTACCAAGCGAAGGTGGCGACCCCAATATTTTGAATTTGCCAGAGCATGCCAAAGGCCTGGGCCAGGGTGTTGCTGCAGAAGGCGGTTACGGCAAGCCCTCGCAATTCGAAGTGAATGTGCAGCGCCGACAAAGCCCAGGACTCACGCAAACAACACAGGCTTCGGTTTCCTTTGCGCCCCTGCAATCTTTGTTTGGCATCGTGACGCCAAGCGGTTTGCATTTTGAGCGGCACCACCAAGGCTGGTGGGACATCGATCCTTCTAAACATCGCTTCATGATTAATGGGCTCGTGAAAACGCCTATGGTGTTGACCATGGACGAGATCATGCGCTTGCCTTCTGTTTCGCGCTTTCACTTTATTGAATGTGGTGCCAATACAGCGGTGGAGTGGGGTAATGTGGCAGTGCCTACTGTTCAATACACACACGGGATGGTGTCTTGCAGTGAGTTCACGGGTGTGCCATTGATCAAGTTGCTTGAATTGGCAGGCGCCGATCTCAAAAAAGGCAAATTCGTATTGGCTGAGGGTGGCGATGGCTCCTCTATGACGCGCACCATTCCCATGAGTCTCATCACCTCAGGCGAGGTGCTAGTGGCTTACGGGCAAAACGGTGAAATGCTCAGACCTGAAAACGGTTATCCCTTGCGTTTGGTTGTGCCTGGAATTCAAGGCGTGAGTTGGGTTAAATATTTAAGACGTGTTGAAGTTGGAGACATGCCGTATGCAACCAAAGATGAAGCGGTGCATTACATGGACCTCATGCCCAATGGCTTGCATCGCCAGTACACCAATATCCAAGAATGCAAAAGTGTTGTGACAACACCCTCTGGCGGGCAAGTGTTGCTGGACAAAGGTTTCTACAACATCACGGGTCTTGCTTGGTCTGGCCGCGGTAAGGTGAAAAAAGTAGATGTGAGTGTGGATGGGGGACGTAATTGGAAACAAGCGCGTCTAGAGACCCCCGTGCTGAGCAAATCCCTGACACGCTTCAATATTGATTGGGTGTGGGATGGAAAGCCGGGCATCATCCAAAGTCGCGCCACAGACGATACGGGCTTTGTGCAGCCCACCTACCAGCAGTTGCGTGCGGTGCGTGATACCCGATCGATCTATCACAACAACGCCATTCAGTCTTGGCTGGTACAAGAAAACGGCGAGGTCAAAAATGTACAAGTGTCATAAAGTCATTTTGACGGCAGCGTTAGTGTTGACAGCTGTTGGAACATTTGCGCAGGCGGTTGCGTATCCAGGCATTGGTCGACCAGCGACCACCAAAGAGGTCGCCGCCTGGGATATTGATGTCCGTCCTGATTTCAAGGGACTTCCGCCTGGTTCTGGCTCGGTGTTACAAGGCCAAGATGTGTGGGAATTAAAGTGCGCACAGTGCCATGGTGTTTTTGGTGAATCCAACGAAGTCTTCAGCCCTTTGATAGGTGGCACCACGCAAGAAGACATCAAGAATGGACGTGTCGCCAACCTTACTAGACGCGACTTTCCCGGCAGAACCACGATGATGAAAGTGGCAACGGTCTCTACCCTATGGGACTACATCAACCGCGCCATGCCATGGACTGCGCCGAAATCTCTAACTCACGATGAGGTCTATGCAGTAACTGCGTACATGCTGAACTTGGCTTACGTCGTACCAGACAATTTTGTGTTGTCTGACAAAAATATTGCAGAGGTACAAAAGCGCATGCCTAACCGCAATGGCATGACAACGCAGCACAACCTGTGGCCTGGCAAAGAATTTAACGGCTCGACTAAACCGGATACAGCCAATGTGGCATGTATGAAAGACTGTATTCCAGAGATAAAAGTCTCTTCTATGCTGCCCGATTACGCACGCAATGCCCACGGTAATTTGGCAGAACAAAACCGCATAGTGGGTCAACAAAAGGGCGCCGACACACTGCAGCCAGAGAAAAAGCTGGGAGATCGCGCTAGCGCTTCATCGCCGGCTTCATCAAGCATCAAGTCCGTAGCAAAGACTGCAGATCCAGCTATAGCACTTCTTGCAAAACACAATTGCAATGCCTGCCATGCACAAGACCGAAAAGTTGTAGGCCCAAGTTTTAATGACATGGCGAAAAAATATCCAGGCAAAGTAGACTACTTGGCTGGAAAAATAAAATCTGGTGGTGCAGGCGTTTGGGGATCCATCCCCATGCCAGCGCAAAGTGCACCAGATGCAGACATCAAAACCATTGCTAGCTGGCTGGCTGCCGGTGGGGCAAAATAACCCTTAGATATTCAATAGGAGCACATCCATGCAAACTCGACGCGAGACCCTCAAGCACAGCGCTGCTGTTGCCAGCCTATTGGCGGCTACAGGCCTGTTCCCCCAATACGCGCAGGCTTTTGACAAAGCCGCATTTGATGCCAAGACCATCAACGAAGCGATCAAAGCCATGGGTGGCGCTGTTCCAGTAGAGAGCAAAGACGTCACCATCACCGGTCCAGACATCGCAGAAAACGGCGCTGTAGTTCCTTTTGGCGCGAGCACCTCTTTGCCCAATGTGAAACGCGTTTTGCTATTGGTTGAAAAAAATCCTTCCGCATTGGTGGCCATGTTTAATGTGAGCCCAGAGGTAGAAGTCAACTTTGCAACGCGCGCCAAGATGGGGCAATCGTCTGATGTCTATGCCGTCGCTATTACCAATGATGGAAAAGCCTTCTTTGCTAAAAAAGAAGTCAAAGTAACCCTTGGCGGCTGCGGCGGCTAATCACTAATTAATTTATTTAGGAGTCATACCATGGCAGATCCAATGCGCATTCGTGCACAAGCAGCTGGCGACAAAGCCACTATCCGTGTTTTGATGAGCCACGAAATGGAGTCCGGTCAACGCAAAGACGGAAACGGAAAAACTATTCCCGCTTGGCATATCCAAGACGTCACTGCAACACTCAACGGCAAAACCGTCATGACTGCCGAATGGGGCCCCGCAGTATCTAAAAACCCATTTCTACAGTTCACCATCAAAGGCGCTAAAGCTGGTGACAAAGTAGGCATCACCTGGAAAGACAACAAGGGCGATACACGCAGTGATGAAGCGACGGTAACTTAAAAAATTGACGCCTATAACGGAGACACGCATGAAAAAAATCGCGCTTGCTGTGGGGCTTGTTAGCCTTTCAATCATTGCCTTTGCACAAAAATCATCCACCGACAGCATTGCCGAATACCGGCAAATGCTGCAAGACGGAAACCCAGCCGATCTGTTTGAGGCCAAAGGTGAAGGTCTGTGGACGCAAAAGCGCGGACCTAAAAATGCCAGCTTAGAAAAGTGTGATTTAGGCAAGGGCCCTGGTGTCTTCAAAGGTGTATGGGTAGAGTTGCCCCGCTTCTTCGCCGATACAGGCCGCGTGCAAGACTTGGAGTCACGCTTGCTCACCTGCATGCAAGAGTTGCAAGGCTTTGATGCACAAGAAATTGCCAACACACCGTTTGGTAGAGGTGAACAAAGCAACGTGACTGCACTTGCAACTTGGATTGCTGCCGAATCCAAAGGCATGAAGTTAAATCTTCCGCAAGCCCATATTGAAGAGCGAAAAATGTATGAAGTAGGCAAGCGCTTGTTTTTCATGCGCGGTGGCTCGCACGACTTCGCCTGTGCCACTTGCCATGCCCAAGATGACAAACGCATTCGCTTACAAGACTTACCCAACATCACCAAAAATCCTGGCGCAGGAAATGGTTTTGGCGCTTGGCCTGCCTACCGCGTGTCCAACGGACAAATGTGGGGCGCACAGCTGCGCTTGAACGACTGCTACCGCCAACAACGGTTCCCTTACCCAATATTTGGCAGTGATGCCACGATTGCTTTGGGCGTCTACATGGGCGTGAATGGCAAAGGCGGCGCCACCGTCGCTCCTGCAATCAAGCGCTAAGGAATCATAAATATGCAAAGTAAATTTCTTCTCCCCCTTGCCGCTGCTGCAGTGTGTTTTCTAACCGCCTGTTCAACGCCACTTCCCTCTAGTGCTGATTTGGACAAATTGACCAAAGAAATTATTGCCCGATCATTCCGCGCGCAAGGGCAGGCACAGCTCGATCGTGTCAATCCTGATGAAGACAATCTTTTGTGCGCACAAGCAGACCAATCGGGCACCACTATTGATGAAAAGCTTGCTGCCGCCATTGAAGCGCGCAATATGCAAACCATCAAGCCGCCAGCAGATGGAAAGTTTTTAGGTGACTACAAAGAAGGCGAAAAAATTGCCCAAAGCGGTTCTGGCAAAACTTGGACTGACAAGGCGGATGCAGCCAATGGTGGCAACTGTTACAACTGCCACCAAATCAGCAAAGAAGAGTTGTCTTATGGCAACCTGGGCCCTAGTCTCTACAACTACGGCAAGATGCGCGGCGTAGCCAACCCTAACAGCGCAGAATCTAAGCCCATTGTTGAATACACATGGGGCAAGATCAACAATCCACGTGCCTATAACGCTTGCTCTAGCATGCCAAGATTTGGACACAAGGGCGTACTGACGGAAATGCAGATCAAACATTTGATGGCATTGCTTCTCGACCCCGCTTCACCCGTCAACAAATAATCTCAACCAAAGCCGCATCTCTTTTGAGGTTGCGGCTTTTTTATGACAAATAAATAAGTAGGTGCTGATATGAATTTAACCAAACGCGAATTCATGCAAGTTATTGGTGCTGGTAGTGTGGCAGGCCTCAATATGCATGCGTATGCCCAGACCGATGCAGCGACAGCAGCCAATGGTCTCTACAACATTCCGAAATTCGGCCAAGTTTCTTTTCTGCACATGACAGATTGCCATGCGCAGTTAAAGCCCATTTACTTTCGTGAACCCAGCGTCAACTTAGGCATTGGCCATATGAAAGGCAACTTGCCCCATCTGGTGGGTGAGCATTTGTTGAAAACAGCAGGTATACGACCTGGCAGCGCACAAGCCTATGGCATGAGCTACCTCAACTTCGAAACTGCTGCGCGTAGATATGGAAAAGTTGGCGGTTTTGCACATTTAGCGACTTTGGTGAAGCGTCTTCGCGCAAGTCGGCCGGGCGCTCTGTTGTTAGACGGCGGCGACACATGGCAAGGCTCTGCCACATCTTTGTGGACAAATGCGCAAGACATGGTCGACGCGTGCAAGTTATTGGGTGTCGATGTGATGACCGGCCATTGGGAATTCACCTATGGTATGGACCGCGTCAAAGAAATTGTCGAGAAAGACTTTGCCGGAAAAATTGAGTTCGTTGCCCAAAATATCAAAACCCAAGACTTTGGCGATCAAGTCTTTAAACCTTATGTCATGCGTGAAATGAACGGCGTGCCTTGCGCCATCATCGGCCAAGCGTTTCCATACACGCCTATTGCTAATCCTCGCTATATGGTGGCAGACTGGGCATTCGGCATCCAAGATGAAAATATGCAAAAGATGGTGGACGAAGTGCGCGCAAAAGGTGCACAAGTCGTGGTCCTTCTGTCGCATAACGGAATGGATGTCGACTTGAAGATGGCGAGTCGTGTGAGTGGTATTGACGCCATCATGGGCGGCCATACCCATGACGGCATGCCTGTCGCCACATTGGTAAGCAACAAAGCGGGTAAAACCATTGTTACCAACGCAGGCTCTAACGGAAAGTTCTTAGGCGTTTTAGATTTTGAAGTGAAGAACAAGCGCATCACCGACTACCGCTACAAACTTTTACCCATCTTTGCCAATATGTTGCCTGCTGACAGTGAGATGCAAGCATTGATCACCAAAGTGCGCGCACCTTACGAGGCTAAGTTGAATGAAAAGCTCGCAGTGACCGAAGGCACACTCTATCGCCGTGGCAACTTCAATGGCACAGGTGACCAGTTATTGCTAGATGCCTTGATGGATGTGCAAGGTGCTGATTTGGCGTTCTCACCAGGCTTCCGTTGGGGCACATCTTTGTTACCAGGTCAGGCGATTACGCTTGAATGGTTGATGGATATGACAGCAACTACCTATTCATATGCGACCGTCAGCGAGATGACTGGTGAAACCATCAAAACCATTCTGGAAGACGTATGCGATAACTTGTTCAACCCAGACCCTTATTACCAACAAGGTGGCGACATGGTGCGTGTGGGTGGCTTGGAGTACGTGTGTAGGCCAAACGAAAAAATGGGTAACCGTATTGGCGATATGCGATTGAAAGGCAAACTGATAGATGCCAATAAAAAATACAAAGTAGCAGGTTGGGCGCCGGTGGCTGAAGAAGCTAAGAGCCAGAACCTCAAGCCCGTTTGGGAAATTGCAGAGCAGTGGCTCAAAGCCAGTGGTGGCAGGGTGGGTTCTCGCAAACTCAATACGCCTAAGTTAGAGGGTGTTTTGCCTAATCCGGGTTTTGCTACTTAGGTGCAAGGATTATTTTTGTATTTTCAGCGATGTTGGAATCAGAAGTGTACGGATCCTTTGACAAAAATCAAGGATTCCTTTTAGCATTGCTTCAATAATTGACAATTCTGAAAGGGGGTTTCTATGACAGTGCATCAAATTCAAATCCATGTTGAAAACATCAAGTGTGGAGGTTGCGAAAAGTCAATTGTCAAAGGGCTAAGTGCAATTGATGGTTTATCAAATATCGTGATTGACCGTGATCTACAGATGGTCAGTGTTACAGCGGACGAATCACAGCGAGATGCTATTGCTGCAAAGCTGAAGTCTATGGGCTATCCAGAATATGGAAGTGTTAGTGGACTTGATGCAGGACTGGCTAATGCAAAGTCATTTGTGAGTTGTGCGATCGGCCGAGTCTCCTAACTTATTGCGTGTCTTCAAAGTGCATTTAATGGAATCTTCAAATAAGAGATTCCATTAGTCTCTTTTGGCGGCAATTCGCCCGCACGAATATTGATCTGCACAGCAGGCAAGATCAAGACGGGCATCTCAAGAGTCGCATCGCGCTTGGTGCGCATCTCTACAAATTGGGCCTCTGTGATGCCATCATGCACATGGATATTTTTTGCCCGCTGTTCTGCGACGGTAGTCTCGAATGCAATTTCGCGGTCAGTTGGAGGATAGTCATGGCACATAAAAAGTCGCGTTTGTGCAGGCAAGCTCAAGATTTTGCGAGTGGATGCGTAGAGGGTGCGCGCATCTCCGCCTGGGAAATCGCATCGTGCGGTTCCTACATCAGGCATAAACATGGTGTCACCCACAAAAACGGCATCGCCAAATTGGTAAGCCACGCAAGCGGGTGTATGTCCAGGAACAAATAAAACTTTGCCAGTTATTTCACCAACTTTGAGTTCCTCTTCGTTAGCAAGTAGCCGGTCGAATTGCGAGCCGTCTTGTTTGAACTCTGCCTCCAAGTTGAAGATGCCTTTGAAGACCCTCTGTACTTGTGTGATGTGGTCGCCAATCGCTATCTTTCCGCCTAACTGTTGCTTCAGATAAGGGGCCGCGCTGACATGGTCGGCATGGGCGTGCGTTTCGAGAATCCACTCCACTTTGAGTTGGTGTTTTTTGACGTACTCGACCACTTTCTCTGCCGTTGTCGTGGTGGTTCTGCCCGACTTTGGGTCGTAGTCCAGAACGGAGTCAATGATGGCGCAGGCGGTGCCAATGCCTTGGTGAACGATGTAAGTGATGGTCCAGGTGGCTTTGTCAAAGATGCCGTGGACGATGGGGGTTTGGCTTGAGGTGGTCATTCGAATGCCTTTTAATTAAGTTTCGAATAGTATATTGACAGATATAATAAAAGTCAATAGAATATAAAAAATTAATTCAACGAGGGCTTATATGAGTGTTGTGTCGCTAGAACTTGAGCAAATGCACAGTGCTGCAGAACAGGCTTGCAAGCTGATGAAAGTGCTGTCTAACCCAGACCGTTTGATGATTCTTTGCCAACTGTCTAAGGGTGAGTTGCGGGTGGGTGAGATTGAAGAGATCCTCGGAATCGGTCAACCCACACTCTCCCAGCAACTCACCGTGTTGCGCGATGAAGAACTTGTCGAAACGCGGCGTGAAGGAAAGAGTATTTATTACCAAGTTAAGAGCCCAAAGGCTCTGGCTGTCATAGGTACTTTGTACGAACAATATTGCAAACCATAAAGGCATATATATGACGATTGATTGGATTCATTTCACACCTTGGCTGTCTTTGGCCGGCGGAATTTTGTTGGGGCTTGCCTCGGCGGCATTCATATTGGTCAATGGCCGTATCTTGGGTATTAGCGGTATCTTGGGCGGGTTATTGGTACCGCGCTTGGGTGATATCGGATGGCGTATTGCGTTTCTGTTGGGTATGGCAGCTGCACCTTTTGTGAGCGGGCTGATATTGCCCGCTGGTTATTTGGAGGCACCACGCATAGAGGCAGGCTACATAGCGATAGCCATTGCTGGTTTATTGGTTGGCTTTGGCACGCGCTATGGATCAGGCTGTACCAGCGGTCATGGTGTGTGTGGGCTGTCACGGCTGTCGCCACGCTCTTTGGTTTCGACGCTGACTTTTATGGGCTTAGGTTTTTTGGTTGTCTTCGTGATGCGTCACGCGTTTTAAAAAGAATTGGACACATATGCAACACAGAATCAGTGAATTTTTAGTCGGCCTGTTATTTGGCTTAGGACTCATACTCTCCGGTATGACCGATCCAGGAAAGGTCATTGGGTTTTTAGATATTTTTGGTGCATGGGACCCGTCACTTGCTTTGGTGATGGCGGGGGCTATTGCAGTTGGATTTTTTGCATTTGCATTCGCCAAAAAAAGAACTGTCAACTTTTTAGGCGGCGCCTTGCATTTACCTAAAAGCAACCAAATCGATAAGCCCTTGGTGATTGGTGCCGTGTTGTTCGGAGCTGGTTGGGGATTGGCTGGCTTTTGTCCAGGCCCTGGGCTCGTGTCGTTGGCATCCGGTCAAGTCAAAGGTTTTTTGTTTGTCGTATTCATGGTGATAGGTATGCAGTTATTTGAAATGTTTAATCGCCGCGGCTTCCCGCCAAAATAAATTAAAGTAGGCTGATGAATCTAAGCAAATCACAAGGAGTAAAGCGTGAAGATCAAAAAGATAACCGATCAACTATCGGTAGCAGACCAAATCACCAAAAACAATGTTTCTGACATAACCAAAGCAGGATTCAAATCCATCATATGCAATCGACCTGATGGCGAAGTTCCCGGTCAACCCGCATTCAAAGACATTGAGCAAGCGGCTATCAAAGCCAATTTGCCCATTCGCTATCTACCTGCTGTGTCTGGCGCGGTAACGCCTAAGTTAGGGCAAGAGTTTGGGAAATTGATGGAAGAATTACCCAAGCCTGTTTTGGCTTATTGCCGCTCAGGCATGCGTTGCACCACCTTGTGGGCGCTCTCTAATTCCAAAACTATGGACAGGGCTTCTATTGTGCAAACAGCAGCCAATGCTGGCTATGACATATCTGCCATATCTCTGTAATTTAATGGCACGCCA
>Ga0222712_10005133_pt1 | contig 13407 bp, 10 predicted proteins | sample C33_657DmetaG_FD_165043 | JGI IMG/M metagenome (GOLD analysis project Ga0222712, IMG submission 165043) | Estuarine water microbial communities from San Francisco Bay, California, United States - C33_657D | ecosystem: Environmental > Aquatic > Marine > Unclassified | place: USA: California...
CTCACCTTGTGTTTGAGAAGGCATCATTCTATACTTACCCGGCTCGATTTCAAATATCCCCAAAGAATCAGGAAAATCGTATTCAATAATATTTGCACCGAGTTCATTGGCGATGTAATTCACGTTGTCTTCATTCTCACAGCGGTTGTAAGTACAGGTGCTGTAAATCATTACTCCACCTTCCGCCAGGCTTGGCCAAATATCATGAGCAATTCGTTTTTGTCGGTCCGTACAGAGGTCAACATTACCTAGGCTCCATTCTTCAATAGCGTCAGGGGTTTTTTTAAACATGCCTTCACCGCTACAGGGCATATCGGCAATTATTATTTGGAACAAACCATGAATTTCCCCAATTTGCTTGGCATCAGCAGATGTTACAATATGATTTCCCTGACCCCATTTACATAGATTTTCAATGAGAGTATTGCACCTGCTAGAAATAACTTCGTTGGCAACAAGCAAATCACCGGGTCTTAAATGAGAAGCAACGTGAGTGCTTTTTCCTCCGGGCGAGGCACACAAGTCGAGTATCACAGCACCATCGTCGTAGTTATTGATGATTCGCTTGACCAATTCACCGATGATCATGCTATTGGCCTCTTGAACGTAATAGGCGCCGGCGTGAAAAGCAGGATCTGCGGTAAACAAAGGTCTTGCGTTTAATAAAAATCCGTCTGGACAATGTGATATGGGAGAACCGAGAATGTCATCCAAAAACAAGTTTGGTGTGATTCCTTTTGATGCGTTGAGGCGGATACTCACTTTTGGGGGTTCTTGTATCGCACCAATTAAATCACCGGCTACCATGGAGGGCAGTATTTGGTTTATTGAATGAATAAAGTCTATCGGTAGCTTCAGCATCGTCCTTAGGGTAAATACCAGATTTTATTTTCGATTACACGTGTTTGAGAGTCGTAATTTTCTTTGAAGAGAGAACCAGTACCGAGTCCTTGAGGCAAAAGCGGGTGGTATTTTGATACCCATTGGGCAATTGCCGCTAATCCAATATTTCCCTCGAGAGCACTCGTGCTCCACCATCCAATATTTAACCCGGATGCTATGTTTATCCAGCGGTCTGCAAGATCAATTCCTCCCAAAAGTGTCGGTTTCAAAATAATATATTTGGGCTTGGCCCAGGTCAACAAAGACTTTCCGTTAATGGGATTATTTCCTGATTTGTCTGGGTGCAGGCCGATTAATTCTTCGTCTAAGGCAATGTCGATTTTACTATACTGACAAATCTTATCAAGCTCAGGATATCCTGATTTTACTGGTTGCTCGATTGAGTGTATTTCGAATCGATGTAATTCTTGAATCTGTTCTAACGCCAAATCTGAGTCAAATCCGCCATTGGCATCGAGACGGATTTCTAACTGAAATGCACTGTGCGTTTTTCTGATTTTCTCAATCAATTTACATTCCTCGTCAAAGTCTAGGGCCCCAACTTTGAACTTAATGCAATTAAAACCGACACTGATTTTCAACATAGCCTCTTCGTACATGGACTGGATATCGTTCATCCAAACCAATCCATTGATTGGAATGCCAACTTTACCCATCGTAAAATCATTTTGTATCCAGAATTTGGGTTTATTGGGGTAGTGTGCTTTATTGGGTTGAGACTGAAGAAATTGCAAATGTTGCCAAGCACAGTGCAGCGCAAATCGCAATGATGGCAAGGAATTGGATGTGCCGGGTTCCCAATGTTCTAATAGCGATTCGATATCCGATTTCTCTAGATTGAGATCAAGAAGCGATTCGGTTTTTTGATAAAAATCAACAGTCCCGTCTATACTTAGGTCAGGCAGGGGGGCGGCCTCTCCAAAGCCGTCAAAAATGCCATCACTCAATCGAACGAGGTGGCTAATTTTTTGATTGTATTCGCCTCGACTTGTTTTGGCGGACTTAATAAATTCCATGGTGTGGGGAGTAATCTCGAAACGCATGGTTTTATAACTATCAGTGATTTAGAACAGATGTTGGAGACTATTGTTGTTTAAGAATTTGGCAAATCAAATATAAAAAATGCCAGTAATCCATAAAGTAAAACCATAGCCAAAACTGTTAAGGATAGTTTTTTCAGTTGTGGATTCAATGCCTCGCGGTCACCAGGCTCGGCTAATTTAACCGCTTGATAATGACTGGATAGCAAAAGAAAAATCGGTGAGAATATTCCAAATAGAAAAATGGATTGGACCCCTAAAAGTTCAGGCCATTCAAAATAGCGCTTCTCAAAAGTAACGAAAGACATCGGTATCAACCCACCCCCTATTAAAAGTAGAAATCTGTGATAAAGAATTGTCTTTTTAGCGCCAAGTCTAACCGCGAGCGTGTGCTTATTTTGCTCCTTATCGGTGGGAATGTCCCTGTAATTATTTACGTTTAAAACACCAACACTTAAAAACCCTAGGCCTAGGCCTGCCATGACAAAAACGTCCCAATAATCGCTTGTGGATTGATTTATAAACAAACCATTTAATAACCCCATCCCCAAAACTGGGACCAATCCAAAAAATAACAAAACAAACAAATCGCCCAATCCCAAATAGCCGTAGGCGTTCTTACCTACAGTGTATGTAATGGCGGCAAACAAAGCCAAAAGACCCACAGCCAATAAATAGTAACCGCCTTGGGTTTCGAATAGTCCAGAAATGTAAATTAATAAAACACCCAAAATCAAAGTAATTACGGTTAAAATCCACAGGGCTTTTTTCATCGCTTTTTCTGAAATTTTTCCTGAAGCTAGCGCGCGATCACTTCTATTTGCTTTTGTGTCTGTGCCTTTGCGAAAATCCCCGTAATCGTTTGCGAAATTGCTTAAAATTTGGAGTGCAGTTGCCGTGAGAATCGCCAAAATGGTTACAGCACTCGGAATGTAATTGTTTGAAATGAAATGCGTTGACCCTGACCCCGATCCTGTCAGACTTCCGTTTACAATTGAATTGTGGGAGATTGATAGGGCAGAAATGCACATCTGAGACAAAGCCGACCCCAAAAGGATACCAGACAAAGCCAGAGGTAGTGTTCTCAATCGAGCTGCTTGTATCCAAGAATTCATTGTGCAAAGATAATCATGGAATGGCGAATCAAACTTCAGAATCCGCGCTTGAAATATAAAAAGGGTTCCTCTGAAGCACCGAATTTTTTATAGAACGACGCAACGGAGGCTATGCTGCTTCCCTCAAAATCAAAAAGCACATTTTGTCCTTGATATTGTTTCAATACGAAGTCGATGATTCCATGCATAACCCCAATGGATTTGCCAATTTCTGTAGGACCTGCACAGACGTAATGTATACAGCAACGTGAACATTCTGGGGTTTTTAAGAAAATGGCAGCCCCTAGAATACGATCATCATTTTTGCTATGTGCAGAAATTGTAAATGAATGATCAGACGAACAAGCGCGAGCTAATTTATTGTATTCATTCTGACCGATCCCCGGATTTTGTTCACCCCAAGCGCCTTTATATATGTCAATGGCTGTATGAATGGAAATATGGTTGGTTCGATACTCAATGTCATGCGTTGAAAGCCTTGACAAGTTTTTTAAACAATCTTTATTGTAATTAAGTGACTCTATTAAGCGAATAGTTAAGTTGGTTTTTGGCGTTATTTCCACACGGGTAAAAATTGATTTTATACCCCCATGGTTAAATTGACCAGGGCTTGTTTGCCCATCGAAATATGGATTAAGCTGAAGTCGAACGCGAAAAAACCGTTTCGGTATTGCAATTAAAAAATCTAAAGTCTTAACATTTAAGCTCGACCCAAAAGCGCCCAATTGTTGACAGAATACGGGTTGTACGATATATTTAAATCCAAATTTTTTCTTGTAAGGCAAAGGAAAAACTGCTTCGTAGTCATTGAAAATTAGCGCATCCCATTGTTGGTCGCAAACAGTATTTAGGTATTCATACAAACCATAAACCAAGGGCCATGGACTTTGCTCAATAACAGCATTCCATTTTTGGGGATTAATATCTGTGTGATGAACGTATTTAATTGACATAACCTATTGCGGTTTTATTGGGTTGGAGATAGGTTGTTTTACCCATTGAATGATTGTATTTTTCCAACCCTTCCAAGGAAATGAATTTGAAACGGATTCGTTGTGAAAGATAAAGCAGAAAGTACCTCTCATTAAATAAAGTAATTGTTTAATACTATCAGATTTTTCAATTGATATGTTATGGGTTAAGCCCAAATAATTTTTACAAGTAACATCCATGATGCAAAAGGGATGAATGTTAAGACCACTGTATTTTTCTTGTGATAAATCGTACCAAAGATAGGATTTTGATGTACCAGCCCTAAAACCAATGGCATCGGGATAACCCATACTCCAATCGTGTGAAATCCCAATTTCTTGTAAAATTTGATAGCTCCCTGGAAGTCTTAAATGGATGTAGTGTAATCTGGCGTGTTTAACAGGAGTATTGATATTTTTTTCCAGTTCTGTTTTTTCCCATTCCCATTCTTTTTTTGTAACTGATTGATTTGATTGACTTTGCCAAGATGGATGTAGACCCCAATTTTCTGCGCCTCCGTTGAATTGCTCTCGAATACTCTTGATTTCTCGAAATAGGGTTTTTGAACTTATTTGTTTGTTCTTATCTGTTCTAACTCGGTGATTTAAAATAAATAGTTTATGTGTTTTGGCGACTTCAAGAATAGGTAATGTGGCTAAATCCATTTGGTATGGATCTTTTTGAGAAACTAAGGTTTTGAATCTCTCGAGTATCAAATTTGGACGCAGAAAAATATCCTTCAAAAAGCTACCGAACCAAGTAATAATTGTGCGTCCCCCATAACGCAGGGCCATGTCGATATCTGCCGTGGCAATAATTTCGAATTGATCTAATGGCGTTTGGTTGATACAGTGTCCAAAAAGCCAAATGAGTTTATCAACGATAGGCGTTTCTAACCAACCATTTTGAAACAGCAAACTCTGTTTTGCAGGGTATCTTCCGTATGCGTCTTCTGGAATCAATTTGGGTAAGGGCTGACCATTATTATCGAAGTTGATATTTGGGGTTTCGCCATTGGAAATCGCTTTTTCCCATTGATACTCTTCGTATCGTGAAATGCACCAAAAAATTTCAGAAAACATATCAAACGGGATGAATTTTTTTGAAAGAATGTCATCTTTTGGCTGATTTGTGTGATTGTTTACATGGGTTGGAGCAAGAAACAAGGCTTCAATTTGCGCAAATGGAAGCGAGAAAAATTCGGAATTGGCACTTTGATTCTGCAAATCATAAACTCCTTTGGAAATTGGCATTGAAAAATCGCGGATGAAATCTTCCATTAATAAGCCTTCGTTGTATACCCAGAGATAGTCTTTAAAATCAGTGTCAAGTGTCTGAATATCAGTATATGCAATTTTTATTTCGGCCTTTGAAACCTGAAAAAAGGACCAATCATTTGTAATTTGAAAAGTTATTCCCAAGCGAACGCTTAACACCGCATTAAAAATGTAGTGAATTCGCTGCGAATTTTGGTGGGTAAACAATAACACCATAAATGTTTTCCTTAATTTTGTGCAAAATAATGAAGGTTGCATTAATCACCGGTATAACCGGACAAGACGGAGCCTATTTGGCCGAATTTCTTTTGAAAAAGGGTTATATGGTACACGGCATCAAGCGTCGTAGCTCTTTATTCAATACAGATAGGGTAGACCACATTTACGAAGATCCACACATTGAGGGCAATCGTTTTAAAATGCACTATGGGGATTTAACGGATTCTACCAACTTGATTCGCATCATTCAAGAAGTGCAACCCGATGAGATTTACAATTTGGGTGCGATGAGTCATGTTCATGTGAGCTTTGAGACGCCGGAGTATACTGCGAACTGCGATGCCATCGGAACATTGCGTTTGTTGGAGGCCATTCGTATTCTTGGACTCACCAAGAAAACCAGAATTTATCAAGCATCTACTTCGGAATTGTACGGATTGGTTCAAGAGATACCTCAGAAGGAAACCACTCCGTTTTATCCGCGCAGTCCCTATGCAGTTGCAAAAATGTATGGATTTTGGATAACGGTAAATTATCGTGAAGCCTATGATATTTATGCTTGTAGCGGTATTTTGTTCAATCACGAAAGCCCGATTCGCGGGGAGACTTTTGTAACTCGAAAAATTACTCGAGCAACTTCACGCATCGCCCTAGGGTTGCAAAATAAATTGTACTTGGGTAATTTGAATTCGAAGCGTGACTGGGGTCATGCAAAGGATTATATCGAAGCAATGTGGTTGATTTTACAACAGGAAAAAGCGGAAGATTTTGTGATTGCGACCGGAGTAACAACGGAGATTAGAGAATTTGTTCGCATGAGCTTCAAACATGTGGGCGTTGATATGGCTTTTAAGGGAGAAGGGGTAGATGAAATTGGTTATGTAGCCGGTATTGATGATGAAGTTTTTGAAGCAGCAACGGGACAAAAAAATCAATTGGCCATTGGTCAAGAAGTAGTGTTTGTGGATCCCAAATATTTCCGCCCCACTGAAGTTGACCTTTTGATTGGTGATGCTACAAAAGCGAGAACAAAATTGGGTTGGACTCCAAAATACAAATTGCAAGATTTGGTTACCGATATGATGCAAAGCGATATTAAAGTGATGCAAAAGGAAACTTATTTGAAAGAGGGCGGTTTCCAAACCAAGAATTATTTCGAATAATGGAAAAACAAGCGAAGATTTACGTTGCGGGGCACCGAGGCATGGTTGGCTCTGCCATCGTGCGTGAACTGAATCGTTTGGGGTATTTTAATGTGGTCTTAAGAACAAGTGCAGAATTGGATTTGCGAAATCAAGCTGCAGTGGAATTGTTCTACCAACAAGAAAAACCAGAATATGTCTTCGTTGCCGCTGCGAAAGTGGGTGGAATTTTAGCGAATAACACATATCGTGCTGAATTTTTGTACGACAACCTTTGCATTCAAAACAATTTGATTCATTATGCCCATGTTTATGGCGTGAAAAAACTATTGTTTTTGGGTAGTTCATGTATTTATCCAAAATTGGCCCCTCAACCGTTGAAAGAAGAATATCTTTTAAGCGGTTATTTGGAGCCCACCAATGAACCCTATGCCATAGCGAAAATCACAGGAATCAAAATGTGTGAAGCTTATCGCGATCAATATGGATGCAATTTTATCTCGGCGATGCCAACAAACATGTATGGTCCGAACGACAATTATCATCCCGAAAACAGCCACGTATTGCCCGCACTGATTCGTAAGTTTCACGAGGCAATGGAGAATAAAAGTGCAGAAGTTGTTGTTTGGGGCGATGGCACACCGATGCGCGAGTTTTTATTTGCTGATGACTTGGCAAATGCATTGGTTTACTTGATGCTGAATTACAACGAAAAAGAATTCGTTAACGTGGGATATGGCAGCGATATCACCATTGGTGAGTTGGCAAGAATAATTGCTGAAATTGTTGGTTTTACTGGAGAGATTGTATTTGACGCCTCAAAGCCAAATGGCACTCCCAAAAAACTGATGGATTCGGGCAGATTGTTTTCCACCGGTTGGAAACCTCAAACCCACTTGAAACAAGGTATATCATTGGCTTATGCTGATTTTCTTGAAAAGCACTCCATAAAAAACCATTAAATTTGCAAAACAAAACGAATAATTGAGATAACATGAAAGTAGCCATCAATGGATTTGGTCGTATCGGCCGTCACGCCTTTAAATTTTTATTCAACACTCCAGGTGTGGAGGTTGTTGCGATTAACGATCTTACAGACAATGCCACTCTTGCGCACTTGTTGAAGTACGATTCTGTTCACGGACGATTTGCTGGAACGGTAACATCTGATGCTGACCATTTGATTATTAACGGTCAAAAAATCAAAGCTTTAGCAGAGCGTGATCCCAAGGCATTGCCATGGGGAGCTATGGGTGTAGACGTGGTTTTGGAAAGTACCGGCATTTTTACTGATGCTGCCAAAGCGGCTATGCATATTGAAGCCGGTGCAAAAAAGGTAGTTATTTCTGCCCCTGCAACTGGTGATGTGAAAACAGTAGTATTGGGTGTAAACGAGCAAGTAATTGATGGAACTGAAACCATCATGTCAAATGCAAGTTGCACAACAAACTGTTTGGCTCCTATGGTTAAAGTTTTGGACGATGCTTTTGGTGTTGAACAGGGCTTTATGACAACCATTCATGCTTACACGGCCGACCAAAACTTGGCTGATGCTCCTCATAAAGATTTGCGTCGCGCTCGTGCTGCAGCATACAGTATTGTTCCAACAAGTACAGGTGCAGCAAAAGCAGTGGGATTGGTATTGCCCCATTTGAAAGGCAAATTAAATGGAAACGCAATGCGTGTTCCTATTCCTGATGGTTCAGTAACCGACTTTACTTGCACTTTGAAAAATGCGGCAACTGTAGAGCAAGTGAATGCTGCAATGAAAGCTGCTGCCGAAGGTCCAATGAAGGGAATTTTGGAATACAATACAGATCCAATCGTAAGTATTGATATCGTTGGAAATACACATTCTTGTATTTTTGATGCTGAGTTAACTCAAGTGATTGGCAATACTGTTAAAATTGTTGGTTGGTACGACAATGAAACAGGTTACAGTGCTCGTGTTGCTGATTTGATTTCAAGAATCGGTTAATCTAAACTTTGACATAAAAGCAAAAGGGCCCCAAATTTTGGGGCCCTTTTGCTTTTATGTGCTTAAATCATTTTTGACATAGCGATTCGGGTTGCCCCAATGAGATCTATCCAAACTGCGATATTGAATGGCTTCGGCAACGTGTTCTGGTTGAATTTCTGACTCATTTGCAAGATCAGCGATAGTTCTAGAAACTTTTAATATGCGATGATATGCTCTAGCACTTAAGTTTAATCTAGACATTGCGGACCGCAATAAATCTTGGGATTTGGGTTGGAGTTTGCAAAATTGCTGAATCAACTTACTCGGTATTTGACCGTTACAATGGATTTGTGCAAATTGCACATGTTGAAATCGAGATTTTTGAATAATCCTTGCCGATGTTACCCGTTCTCGAATCATTGTACTTGATTCGTTTTTAGTATGCATGTTTGATAAGTCATCAATTTTTATCGGTGCTACTTGAACGTGTAGATCTATTCTATCCAATAAGGGACCGCTAATTTTTGATAAATACCGCACAACATTTCCCGGTGGACAAGTACACTCAATAGTTGGATGATTGTAATATCCGCACGGGCAAGGGTTCATTGATGCAATCAACATGAACTGGGATGGGTATTCAATGCTAAATTTGCTACGAGAAATATGCACTTTTCCATCTTCAATGGGTTGTCTCATCGATTCAAGAGCATTGCGATGAAATTCTGGCAATTCATCCAAAAACAATACGCCATTGTGCGCCAATGAAATTTCTCCTGGCTTTGGCTTATTGCCACCTCCAACAAGTGCGATGTGAGATATACTGTGGTGTGGAGAGCGAAAAACCCTATTTGAAATTACATGTTGATTTTGATTCAACTTGCCTGCGACAGAATGTATGGCCGATGTCTCTAGGGCTTCTGACAGTGTCATTTTGGGTAAAATGCTCTGTATACTCTTGGCGAGTAGGGTTTTTCCCGCTCCGGGTGGCCCAATCAAAATAGCATTATGACCGCCTGCACTTGCTATTTCTAGTGACCGTTTTACATTTTCCTGTCCTTGCACATCGGCGAAATCGAATTCAAAGGATGTGTTTTCAATAGCATCGGATAACACCCCAATTGAATTTATTGGTTCTAATACGATTCTGCCAGCCAAGAAATTGGCGGCTTCTGATAAACTCGTTACACCATAAATTGATATTCCATCAACAACAGAGGCTTCGTAAGCATTTTCTGCAGGAATAATAATACCGTTGAACCCAGCCTTTTTTGCACATATTGCCATTGGCAAAACACCGGGAATAGGTTTAACTTTTCCATCCAAACTAAGTTCACCCATTACGAGGAATTGTTCTAGTTTCTTGGTTGGTATTTGAAAACTCATCGCGAGCATCGCAATAGCAATTGGTAAATCATAGCCAGACCCTTCCTTTCGTAAATTGGCGGGTGATAAATTGATGATCTGTCTTTGCCGTACTTTTTCAAATCCTGAATGCGAAATTGCGGCCTCACATCGAAACAGACTCTCTCTAATCGAATTGTCCGGCAATCCTATGACACAGGTTACACCCATCTCACCATTAAAACTCATACTGCTGGATTCAACAGTCACAATAATACCCTCAACACCCACTAACGCGGCTGCATATCCTTTCACTACCATAAGAAAATTTTATAAAATGGGCTGTCCTTTTTCGACTTTGATACCCACGTCACTAACCCCGGAAAGTAAATCTTCCCTCATATTCTGAGAGAGTTTAAACGTATAATGTCCTTTTTTAAGTTTAATCTTATTTAGCAATAGTTGCTCATAAGAAATCAAATTAGACATGCCTTTTCCCAGCCATCGACCTGTTTGATCTGCAAGTTCTATTTGAAATTGTTTTTTCTGCGATTTGAGTGTGATTGTATTGTTTGAATCTTGCTTTGTTTCCGAGAGCTCATAAATCAACCAAATATTACTGTAATTGTAAGTTCCATTTAAACGTAAACCGCAGTAAATATTATAATAATGCGACGTGTCTTCGATGTCGAAATGAAAACTCTTGGTGTCTTTCCAACCCCATATCCCTTTTTCCATGGTTTGAAATTCTTCTGAGATTGTATTTTCAGGTAGCCCACAAGAGTTGAAAATGACAAACACCATCGAGATGAAAAGAAATACGGAATTGCGATATGTTTTTTTAAATTCAATCATTCATTTTGCGTGTTAAGATGGTATTTATTAGTTTGGGTTTTTCATTAAATAGAATTTCGATTTCTGAGTGGCAAACATAAAACGGTATTTCCATAATATCTCCACTCAACCTATTTGATGAATCTCGTATTGGTGAATGTTCTATTTGAAGATTTTCTTTTGATGAAGCTAAAACTTGGTTTTCCAATTCGATTTCTTGAAAAAGCGACATGATTCGCATGTAATCCTTCCTTGTACATACTAAAACACAGTTATTATCGTGATTGATAGGCTTGTTATTGTCATTTGTAACAAAGTTCATTACTTGATTGTACTTGATTCTCCATTTTTCTAAATCCACTTTTGAAAACGGATGGTGATCAGCATAGTCAAAATGATGCAAAATGTTATAATCAGAAAGGGCATTAACAATACCTGATGTATGCGCAATCCCAGTTATCAATATGATGTTACTACCAATAGCCAGATGATTTCCTTCCGATGAATAGGATGTTAAACTCTTCTGCTCAATGGGCAAAGACGAAGAATAACTAGCAAAAAATATCTTATTAAACCATGAAGCTTTTTCAGGTTTGATGCCCCATCGTTGCATTTTTTTATAAAAGCGCATTCTCCATTCCTGAGCTTGAGTTAAACTCATTTTACTCGATGAGTGTGTAACTAAAATAATATCGGCTGATTTAGCAGCACAAGGAAATTCGCGTAAATTCCCTGCAGGCAATGGCAAGTCATTACAAAATGGATCGTCGAACTTTGTGAGGATAATACTCCCTAACGCTGATAAGTTTAAATGCTGAAAGCCATCATCGAGGAGAATGAAAGAAACACTGGGATTGGCTTTCTGAATTTCTGATATCCCATGAATACGATCTTCACAAACAAATACCGAAGTTCTTCCGATTTCTGTTGAACTTGATATCGATGTATTGGTTTTTTGAATGTCCGCTGTGGTGTTTTTTGACTCTGCCATCTGATTCAAAGTGTAATAAATCTCTAATGGCTCATCTCCAACAGATTTCGCAGATTCTTTAGTGGTTACAGGTCGATAACCTTTTGTTTTCCTTCCGTATCCACGTGACAATATTGCTATTTCTTCATCACTGGTGATTTCATTTCTTAACCATTCATACAATGCAATGATAGTGGGCGTTTTTCCCTGACCGCCAGCGTGGATGTTGCCAATAACCCAAGTTGCAATTGTTGGCTTATGGTTAAGTTTTAAAAAAACATATAACCATCGTTTTATTAACGCGACGATACCCCAAATTATACCAAGAGGGAAGAGCAATATGGCGCGAATTCCTCGCATTAATGTAACTCGAAAGTTTGTCCTTTTTCTGGAATTATTACTTCAGTATGTTTAACGTCATTGGCGAGAATTTCCATTTGAGTTGCATCACCATGAACTAAAAATACCGTTTTAAGTGCGCCGTCATTTGATTCTTGGAAATAGTTAAGCATTTGTGGATGGTCGGGGTGGGCGCTAAATACATCAGTTCTTTTGATTTTCGCATGAACGGGCCTGGGCTTCCGATTAATTTCAACAAAATCTTGTCCTTGCAATAAGCGATGTCCTAATGTTCCTTCAGCACAGAAACCGGCGATTAAAATTGTATTTTCTGCATAACCAACATTGTTTCTCACGTGCATTTGAATCCTTCCGCCTTCAACCATACCGGCTGCCGAAATAATTACACAAGGCTCATTTATTACACTTAGAATCTCACTTTCTTTTTCGTCTTCAATTACTTGGAGTAGAGGAAAATCGAAAAGGCTACCATTTTTTTCTTGAAATGTTTTTGCTTCATCATTCAAGAACTCAACATTGTGTTGGTAGACCTTTGTACTTCTAATGGCTAATGGGCTATCTGTGAAAATAGGTATTTCTGGCAATCTGCCATCTCTATATAGTTGATGAATACTAAAAATGATGGCTTGTGTGCGACCAACACTAAATGCTGGAATAACCAATTTCCCTTTTCTATTTACACAAGTTTCAATGATTTCGTCTAGCATTGCCTGCTCAGCGTCTTTTGAGTCACTATTGTGTTTTCTGCCACCATAAGTACTTTCAGATATCAAATAATTTAGGCCACTCATAGCAACGGGATTTGGGACCAATTTTGAGTTTGCATTACCAAGGTCCCCTGTAAATCCAACAACTGTGGTTTTGTTGTCATGTCTGATTTCAAATCTCACACTAGCAGCGCCTAATATGTGACCTGCCTCGTGCAAAGACAATGTCAATTCGTCGTTGAATGAATACTCTTCGCCATATCCAAGTGTAAAAGACATATCTAACATTTCAGTGATATGTTTTTTACTGTACAATGTTTGAACTTGAGGCTGTTTGCCCTTTTTCATTTTTCTACCACTTTGTCGCCATTCAGCTTTTTGTTTGGCGGCAGCTTCCATTCTTTGAATATTTAAACTGTCGTGTAATAAGAAATCACTCAGCTCTAAAGTGGGTTCAGTGCCTACAATTTTGCCTCTAAATCCCTGTCTGACTAGGTTTGGAACATTGCCGGAATGGTCTATGTGTGCGTGGGTTAAAACCAATAAATCTATTGATTTTGGATC
>Ga0222712_10005135_pt1 | contig 13405 bp, 7 predicted proteins | sample C33_657DmetaG_FD_165043 | JGI IMG/M metagenome (GOLD analysis project Ga0222712, IMG submission 165043) | Estuarine water microbial communities from San Francisco Bay, California, United States - C33_657D | ecosystem: Environmental > Aquatic > Marine > Unclassified | place: USA: California...
ACTTGGGCCGCATGGTGAAAGCCATTCGCTCAACTCTTGATGATGCTGACGCGGTAATCATCTGTGGCGGCCTTGGGCCAACGCACGACGACATTACGCGCGAAGCTATTGCCGAAATCATGGGTGTAGAACTGGAATTCAACGACGAAGTCGGCATGGTTATTTCCGAAATGTTTGCCTCGCGTAATCGTCGCATGCCCGAAATCAATATGCGCCAAGCAATGGTGCCAAAAGGCGCCAGCATTATTGAGCAACGTCGTGGCACGGCCCCGGGTTTGGTGTGCCCAGTTGGCGACAAAGTCATCTACGCAGTGCCAGGCGTGCCATACGAGCTGTACGAAATGTTTGAACGCGGAATTCTGCCCGACTTGCTGAAGCGATCGGGTTCGGCGTCGGTCATTGCCAGCAGAACATTGCGCACATGGGGCGAAAGCGAGAGCGGCCTGAACGAGCGTTTATTCGACGTAATTGACGAACTGGAAAAGGTTGGTAACCCAACGCTGGCGTTTTTGGCAAGCGGATGGGAGGGCATCAAGGTTCGTCTCACTGCCAAAGCAACCACAACTGCTGATGTGTCAGCATTACTTGACGAGTGGGACGCCAAAGTGCGTCATGCCGTGGGCGACATTGTGTTTGGAACCGATACCGACACCATGGAGTCGGTTGTGCTCAACATGATGCGCGAACGCGGTCTTACGCTTGGCCTCGCCGAATCGGTAACGGGTGGTTTGGTGACGGGTCGACTGACCAACATCGCGGGGTCGAGCGATGTGCTGCGCGGCTGCGTGGTGTCATATGCCAGCGAAGTGAAGTTTGATGTACTTGGCGTTACCAATGGCCCAGTGGTCAGCGAAGCGGCCGCAATTGAAATGGCTAAGGGCGCTCAACGCGTTCTTGGCGCGAGTGTTGGTTTGGCGCTTACCGGTGTTGCAGGGCCAGCCGACCAAGAGGGCATGAAGCCCGGAACGTTGTGTGTTGGTTTGGCGTTGCCCGACGGAACAACTCAGTCTGCAATGTTGCAGTTGCCTGGCAATCGCGACACCATGCGTCAACTCAGTGTGATTAGCGCACTCGACTTGTTACGCCGCGCGTTGCGCGCAATCTAACTCGGTAAATAAAAAAGCCCCGGCCGAAGCCGGGGCTTTTTCGTAAACGCTTCGCATTAAGCGGCGCGGTATCCCTCTGAATCCGAACGAGCGGATGCAATTCCAAGGATGAGCAATCCGTAGCCAGCCTTAGCAAGGATGTCTGAGATTGAGTAACCAACTTGAATAACTGTTGCTGATTCTTCCGTTGAAAGATCGAAAATCTTCGAAACGAAAGTGGTGGAGTCACCGAGTAGGTAGAAAATTGGGTAGATGATCCAAGTAACAACCAACACATAACGAAGGTTGTTGAGCTTCTTGCCAATTTCGCCAGTTTGTGACTTGAGCGTCTTGCCGATGGTACCTGCGAACAATTCGTAGAGCACATAGAGCATGAATGCACAGGAAATGAAGAACCAAACGTAGCGTTCGGTACTGCCGTGTTCTGCAACTTCACCTGGGTAACCGGTTGCGATCATGAGAAGTGCTGCGATCACCAAACGTGGTGTGATCTTCTTTGCAACTTCTTTTGATACACCAGCCACCACAACAAGCTCTGCTACCAACAATGGAACGGTGAGTAGCCAGTCCGCGTAGCGGTAGCCCTCGTTCCAGCTGCCAGCTGAGAAGTTGCTGAACATTCTCCAGTAGTGATAAGCAGCGACGCCGCAAATCATTGCTGACATGGTTACTGCACTTCGATAGTTCGCCGAAACTCGGTTACGGGAAATAAGGAAAAACACAAACGCGATACCCAGCGTTGCGGTTGCAAACGACAGGGCGTTGTAGACCAAGTTGTAATTGCTTACAACAAGTTCAGTTGCTTCTTTCATATGAATGAATACCTTTCGGTTGGCCTAGAGGCCCGGTGGTCTCTATGAAAAGCCAAGACCAGTTTTACCTATTTTTCGGTGTCGGGCGAGCCAGAGAATATTGCAGTTTCGTGACAGAAGGACATAGTGATAAATACCTGTCCAGTTACCCACCAGTAAATGTGAGACAATTGGACTATGACTCCTAAGAAAATATTGCAAGCAACCACTCTGATTGCGGCTGCTGCCAGCCTGGCGATGAGCGTATTTCTCTACTTCAGTGGTGAAGAAGTAACCGATCGTCTAAATGGAATTTACGTAGGAGTTTGGGTGCCATCCATTTTGGCCCTCGGTGCATTTTTACTTGCAGGATCAAAGGACAAATAGATCATGTCTCAAGCAGCATTGTTCGGTTTTGGTTGCGTCATATTTTTTGTCGTGGCCACTGGCGCTTTGTTGTACGGAATGGCAGCAATGAAAGAATTTGCTGACCGCACGCAATAACGAATTACATTCGTTGCGTCAAGCCACCGTCAACAACAAACACCTGACCTGTTGCGTACTTGGTGCGCAGTAATCCAAGCGTTGCTTCCACGCAATCTTCTGGAGTGGCCGAACGGCCAAGTGGCGCCATTGCTTTAACGCCAGCGTGCTGATCTTGCCAGTTCATGGTCCACGGAGTTTCAACGAGTCCCGGGGCAACAGCGTTCACGCGTACTGGGCCGCAGCTCTTTGCCAACAGCAGTGTCATGTGATTGAGCGCTGCCTTCGACATGGAATAGGCGATGGAACTGCCAACTGGTCGTACGCCAGCGATTGATGTAATGGTGATCACGTTGCCGTCGTCGCTCTTTTTCAGCAGAGGCATTGCGGCCTTAGTAAGCGCCCACGTGCCCCACACGTTCACTGCAAAGGTCTTTTGGAAGATCTCATCGGTCAGTGCCTCTAAGTCGTGATGCGCAACGAGTGAGGTCCAACCTGCATTGTTGATCAAGATGTCAAGTTTTCCGAAACGCTTGAGGGTCTCATCAAGCAAATGTTGGCCAGCATCTTTATCACTGATGTCGGCCTGCACGTAATGGGCGTTCGCGCCAATTTTCGCAGCTACTGCTTTTCCTGCTTCAACAGAGTTCGCTGAATTGACGACAACACTTGCGCCAAGTTCGCCAAGACGAAGGGCAATGGCTTCGCCGATGCCGCTTGACGAACCAGTAACGATTGCAACTTTGCCTGCGAACTCGCTCATTATGCCCTCGCTAATGGTGCGGTGAGGCAGGTTGGTCCACCATCACCCTTAACGGCAACGTTGTTGCCTGCAAATACGTGTACCTCAACTCCGCCTTCGCGAAGTTTGCCTTCAATTTCTGGGTTACCCGCAGCAAGCACCACAACATTTGGGCGAATGGTCAAAATGTTGGCGCCCTGCGTGAGCATTTCTTTTTCGCTCACGGTGAACCACGAAATTCCGCGTGACTCTAAAAACTGCAACAGACGAACTGGTGCAAGTGGCTCGTACACCACCGCTTTGTCGTGCGCGATCGGTGACAGCACCGACATCAAGTGCAACACTGCGCCTGGTCCTTCGTAATGCGGAAGGTCGAACGAAAACACGTCTACACCGTGTGGTGCGAGCAACGCGCGAATTTGGTCAATGCCAGCTTGGTTCGTGCGGTAACCGTGTCCAATGAGCAAGGTCTTGGCATCAAGCCAAACTTTGTCGCCACCGTCGGCGAATGCCGGCTCGGTGAGTTGGCCAAGAATTGGCACGCCAATGCGCTCTAAGTCCTTACGAAACTCAGCAGGCTCTGGCGAACGAACTGGCTTGGCCATGCGCAGCAGAATTGCGCCGTTCGGGGTCATGATCATGGGGTCATGCATATATACGGCATCGACAAGGCCCTCAACTGGGGAGGCAACGTCTACCTGGCAGCCCAAGCTCTCGAGCAAATTGGTGAATTGCTCGTGTTCTTTCAGTAGTTCGGTGGTGTCAGGCATGCGCCAGAAACCCTCTTCTACGAATTTGCCAACGGTGGTTGGTGTGCGAACAAGGACTCGTGAAAGTTGCGACACCATGTCTGGTGTGCCCCAAATTGTTGAAGTAGTCATGCTCCCTCAACCGTAGCAACGCAGCACCTACTGTGGAGTTGTGAAAATTGCACGCAAAATCATCGGCTTCGCAGCAATCGCTGGGGTATTGGCAGGCTGTTCGCTGAACGACACCCCAAGTGGTTCGAACTCAGTTCCAAGCGATTCATCAGTTGTCGATTCGGTAGTGGACACTGTGGCGCCTGAAGTGGCTGATTCCACGCCCGAAACCGTGCCTACAACTGTTCCCGAAACAACCACCACGATGCCCGAGGTAGACCTCAAGTGCGTCACGGTGTTGAAGTGCCAATTCTCGTATTTAGTGGGCGCTGACTATTCGCTTTTGAAGCTTGAATTCACCGATTTCAGCGTGGCTAATTTGCAGGGTGCCAAATTCGTGCGCACCAACCTGAAGCAAACCACGTTTATTCGCGCCGATCTGTCGAATGCCGATTTCACTGGTGCAAATTTGGGTAGCGCGAACTTCACTGGCGCAATCGTTACCGGTGCCAATTTCACCAATGCCAATTTCACGAGCACAGTGATTTGTGGTCTCGACCTCACCACAGCAATTGGTGTTACTCAAGCGCAGTTAGACAGTGCGCAAATGTTCCGCACAAAGGGCAATAAATATTGTCCGTAGAAATCCAGCGCGCAGTTGATCGCACTCCGCAACCGTGGAAAAACGGATTGGGTGTGCAGTACGAAATTACGTGTGATGGATCGTTGCCCGATGATTGGACATGGAGACTTTCCACAGCCGACATCACACAAGATGTTCCGTTCTCGATTTTTCCAGGAGTGAATCGCGAGTTTTGTGTTGCCGATGGCAATGGAGTAGTGCTCACGATCAATGGTGTTGAGCACCGATGCGAGCCAGGTTCAATTACGAAGTTCCGCGGCGACGATGAGGTGTATGCAACGTTGATTGATGGGCCAATGAAGGCACTCAATTTGATGGTGCGCGACGGGGCAGAAAAAAAACACCTGCAGGTTGTGCGCGCAGGTGGCTCAATTGACCTTCGGAATTCGAATGCTGTAGTTGCAATTACAGGCGCTGTAAAACTCCAACAAAAATGGGGTGAAGTTGTACTTGAGACTTTGGACTCTCAACTCGTACTCAACAGTGAAAAATTTGTAGGTGAGACTTTGTGTTCAGTGGTTGAGGGTTGCGCGATAGCACTGGTGTAGTAGCACCGAATTTTCGTTAGAAATTTTCTTGCGTTTGTGAGGGAAAACCCTTGCTGTGGCTTGCGGAAAAAATTTTCACTTTCCTAATTTGTAACGCGTGCGGAGCCCAATTCGAAAATTCATTTCGTGGCTTTTCCGCGCACGCCAACTCGCTTTTGTTTCCGCATTGGCATTGCTTTTGTCAACGCTTGCTTTAGGAATTTCAACTTCTACCGCGCAGGCTGCTGACGTTGTTACGAACGTGTCCGGTGTTGAGGGGAACGCCTCAGTTGCGCTTTCCTGGACTGCGCCAGACTCAAGCTTGCCGCTAACGTTTGGCGCGACAACTGATGCTGCAATAGCTCATGGAAATGTTGGCGGGGGTACTGCTGCATCAAACCTTGACTGTCCAACTGATTACGCAATTACTGGAATTGGAACTGGAACTGGCAGCACCATCGTTCAGGCACGGTGCACAAAAATCAATTCGGACGGAACGGTCAATTCCGCTCTCACTTCAACTTTGACGTGGTTTAGTGGCGGTGCATCAAGGTGGTCGTACTGCTCAGCAGGGAAAGTCGCCATCTCAATTTTGGGTGGAAGCAACTGGTTGCAAAGCATGGCGTTGTCATGCGCGACGCCACCCGGGGTGTCAGACACTCCTGAAACAACTACATGGCCGGCAACGGCCACTGGAACAGTAAAGGGTTCTGCTTGTCCAGCGGGGAAGATCGTGAAGGGGTTTTATGCTCGGTCTGGAGCTTGGATCGATGCGGTTCGGGCGCGGTGCGGGACCTTTGGGACTGCGCCATTTACCGATTTTGCGATTCAGTACTCGAGTAACAGCGGATCAAGTTGGACAACATTTGCGCATACGGCCTCGGGTGCAACAGCCCGAACTGTTACAGGTCTGACGAACGGCACGTCGTACATCTTTCGAGTAGCACATGTTGCGGCAGGTTCGACAGGCACGTATTCCGATCCCTCTTCGGCGTACATTCCGTATACAACCCCTGCGGCTCCGTCTGGTCTTTCTGGGGTACGGGGAAACACCGAAGTGGCCCTCAGTTGGTCTGCGCCAACGGCAAACAACGGACGAGCAGTAACCGATTATGTCGTGCAGTATTCAAGCAATAACGGAAGTACTTGGACGACGTTTTCCGATGGAGTGTCGACGACAACATCTGCAACGGTAACTGGGCTCACTAATGGCACCAGTTATGTATTCAAGGTCGCAGCCGTCAACCTGGCCGGCACTGGTACATATTCGACGAACTCAACAGCCCTAGTTCCTGCAACAGTCCCTAGTGCACCAACTGGGGTCACTGCAACGTTCGGGAATGCGTCTACTTCGCTTGCCTGGACTGCGCCGGATTCTGGTGGGGCAACAATTTCGGATTATGTCATTCAGTATTCGACTGATAATTCAACATGGACGACATATTCGGACACGGTTTCATCAACCGCGTCAGTGGTCGTGTATGGGCTAACGAACTATTTGACCTACTACTTCAGAATTGCCGCTGTCAATACGGTTGGCACTGGCGCATATTCATCAGCATCGGTGACTGCGATTCCCGGTGTTATCCCGAGTGCGCCAACTCTGTCCGTGGCAACGATAGGAAGCACAGAAATTTCTCTTTCTTGGACTGGAGCAAACATCGCCAGTGCTATTTCGGTGGGCTCAATCACCGATTGGGTCGTTCAGTATTCAACGAACAACTCAACATGGACAACCTTCATCGACGGCGTTACAACAACAACATCTGCAACCGTGACCGGACTGACAAATGGAACGTTGTATTACTTCAGAGTGGCCGCGCTTAATCCGGCTACAACGGGAACGTATTCGTCCAGTGCGTCTGCAACGCCGCGCACCACTCCGAATGCACCTATCTTCACCACTCTCACACCGGGAAACACGCAGATAGTTGTTTCGTGGAGTGCTCCTGCAAACGGTGGAAGCGCAATCACTGATTACGACTTGCAGTATTCCTCAAACAGCGGTTCAACATGGACAGCATGGGCGGCAAACACCACCTCCACAGCGACTTCGGTAACGGTGACGGGTCTCACGAACGGAACGGCATACGTCTTTCGCGTATTGGCGAAAAACGTTGCGGGAAGCAGTTCGAACTCGTCAACGTCTAGTTCATCGACGCCGCGAACCGTGCCGACTACACCTGGTCAGCCCGTGTTGACAGCCGGTGATCGTCAAATTTTGGTTACGTGGACTGCGCCATCAAGTAATGGTGGAAGCGCCATCACCGACTACACCATCGAAAGGTACCCAAACATTGCTGGGTCGCTCGCTTGGGGTCCGATAACAGATGGTGTTTCGACTGCGACTACGTTCACCAACACAGGGTTGACTAACGGTCAGGCCTATTACTACCGGGTGTATGCAGTGAATGCTGCGGGAAGCAGTGTTGTATCAACTCAGTCCATTTGGGTCGCACCCGTTGGTACAACAGTCGCACCTACCAACGTTGTTGGCACGGCGGGGAACACCCAGGTGTCGCTCACGTGGACAGCGCCGGCCACAAACGGTGGAACCATTTCGGATTACACCATTCAGTATTCAAGCGACAGTGGTTCGACTTGGACGACGTTTAGCGACACGGTTTCTGCAACAGCCTCGGTAACCATTACGGGTTTAACAAACGGAACCGCATATGTGTTTCGTGTTGCGGCAACAAACCAAGCAGGGCTTGGTGCATACTCGGCAAGCAGCGCTGCACGAACTCCAGTAGGTGCGCCAGGGGCGCCAACGAACCTTGTTGGTGTTGCAGGAAACGCACAAGTTGCTTTGACATGGACTGCACCTGCGAGCAATGGCGGAAGCGCGATCACTGACTATGTCATTGAGTATTCGTTGAACAATGGAGTTACTTGGTTGACATATGTCGACACAGTGTCTACATCTACTTCGTTGACTACTACAGGATTGACGAACGGCGTTGCGCACATTTATCGCGTGGCTGCAAAAAATGCAGTAGGAACTGGTTCGTTCTCCACAAGTTCCGCAACGCAAATTGCATTCACAGTTCCGAACGCGCCAACGTCGGTTTCGGCCTCAACTGGTGCGCGGCAGTCAACTGTCACTTGGACTGCTCCAGCGAGCAACGGTGGCAGTGCGATTACGGGTTATGCGGTTCGTTTCTCAGTTGTTAACTCAAACGTGTGGTCAACGGCAACGCTTACTGGCTCGACACTCACGAGTTTCACGCAAACAGGTCTCACGTCCGCCACCTCGTACATCTTTCAAGTTGCTGCAATCAATGCTGCGGGTCAGGGTGCTTGGTCAGCCAATAGCGCTTCAGTAGTAATTCAAGATTTCGCTGCTGCGCCTACAGGTGTAACTGGCGTGGTTGGCAACACTCAAGTTGCCCTCAGTTGGACTGCGCCAACCAATAACGGTGGAAACGCTATTAGTAATTACGACATTCAGTATTCGTCGAACAATGGTGCATCGTGGACCATCTTTAGCCATACTGCGTCAACTGCCACAAACCTCACGGTGACAGGCTTGACGAACGGCGTTGATTATCTGTTTAAGGTCGCCGCCATTAACGGGTGGGGTAGAGCAAACTTCGCTACAACGCCGACCACTTACAATCCGTTCACGCTTCCTAGCGCGCCAACCAATGTTGCTGGCGCAGCAGGAAGTTCTCAGGCGGTAGTTACGTGGACAGCATCGGCGCCAAACGGTCGTGCAATTACTGATTACATCATCCAGTTTTCGTCCAATAATGGCTCGACATGGGCAACGTTTAATGACGGAACCTCAACGGCGACATCGGCAACAGTCACCGGCTTAACCAACAGCGTTGCTTACATTTTCAAAGTTGCGGGAGTAAGCGCTGCAGGAACCAGTTCGTATAGTTCAAACACGAGTGCGGTCACGCCACAAGCTGTTCCATCTATTCCGTTGAATGTTGTGGGTGTGGGCGGAAATGCTCAAGTTTCTTTGTCGTGGTCGGCTCCGCTTTCAAATGGTGGACAAGCGATAACCGATTACGTCATTCAATACTCATCAAATAGTGGATCTACCTGGACAACCTTTACCGATTCGGTGAGTAGTGCTACTTCGGCAGTGGTGACAGGGCTAGCGAATGGCACTTCTTACATTTTCCAAGTTGCGGCAAAAAACAGCGTTGGCACTGGCGGTTACTCAGTTGCGTCTGGTGCCGTAATTCCATTTACTGTGCCAGACCAGCCAACGTCGGTGTCTGGTGTTGCAGGAGTAAGTCAAGTTGCACTGTCGTGGACAGCACCAACGTCAGACGGCGGGTCAGCTCTGACTGACTACGTTGTTGAATACTCAACAAACAGTGGCACCACGTGGATCACCTTTGCCGATTCTGTATCGACAACAACTTCTGTCACAGTTACTGGCTTAACCAATGGATCTGGCTATGTGTTCAGGGTCAGTGCAAAAAATGTTGCGGGCACAGGGCTTCCATCTTCTTCATCAAGTTCGGTTATTCCAAGAACTGCGCCTTCGGCTGCACAGTCAGTTGTTGGTGTGTCGGGAAATGCGCAAGTGGCATTGTCGTGGAGTGCGCCATCGTCAACTGGTGGCAACGCGGTTACTGACTACGTCGTGCAGTACTCAAGTGACGGCACAACATGGACAACGTTTACCGACTCGGTCTCATCCACTGCGTCCTGCACAGTGACGGGCCTCACCAATGGCACCGCCTACACGTTCCGCGTTGCCGCGGTAAACGCTGGGGGTACGGGAAATTACTCGGTGGTGTCTGCGGCGGTTACACCATTCACTACTCCTGATGCTCCAACTGCGGTTGCTGGTGTAGCGGGGAATACACAAGTCGTAGTTAGTTGGACTGCGCCTGCAAACAACGGTGGAAGCGCGATTATTCAGTATCAAGTTTCGTATGCGCCTGAGGGAACGGACAGTTATGGAACGTGGTCAACTGCCACCGCAACCCAGTCTTCGGGTGCAACATTTACTGTCACGGGTCTGACAAACGGAACTTCGTACAAATTCAAAGTTGCCGCAACTAATGCAGCGGGTGATGGGGCGTACTCCACTTCTTCAAGTGCGGTAACGGCGTACACAACACCAGGTGCACCAACTTCGGTTACCGGAACAGCAGGTGAAGGCGAAGTGGCGCTTTCGTGGAGTGCACCTGCATCAAATGGCGGTAATTCAATTACTGACTACGTCATTCAATATTCATCAGATAATGGTGCTACCTGGACAACATTTAGTGACAGCACCAGCACGTCAACTTCAGAAACGGTTACGGGGCTCACCAACGGCACTTCGTACATTTTCAGAATCACTGCGGTTAATGCTGCGGGCACTGGTGCGAACTCAGCGAGTTCGGCAACGGCTATTCCGCGAACTGTTCCCGATGCGCCGTTTAGTGCAACTGCAACAGCGGCTAATGAGCAGGTAACTCTGTCGTGGTCGGCGCCAGTGTTCAATGGCGGCACAGCAATTACTGACTATTTCATTGAGTACTCCGACGATGGTTCAACGTGGGCGTTGTTCTCAGATGGAACTTCGACGCTGCGTGCAACTGCGGTTACGGGACTAACGAACGGCACTCCGTATTACTTCCGTGTGTATGCAATCAACTCCGTAGGAATGGGCGTGCCTTCTGCGCCGTCTTCTCCAGTAACACCGCTTACGTCGCCAACAGCACCAACAATTTCGCGAATAGATACAAGCAACGCATTGCTCACCGTGTATTTCTCGCCGGGCGACGATGGCGGTAACCCAATTACGTCGTATCAGTACTCAACCGATGGTGGAGCAACTTGGCAGACGCGAACAGTTGGTAGCACATCAAGCCCACTTGTCATTTCTGCACTTTCGACAAACGGAACTTCGGCGCTCGCAAACGGTACGACGTACAGCGTGCAAATTCGTGCAGTGAACTCTGCTGGTGCAGGTAATGCTTCGCTTACGACAACTGCAACACCGGTAACGGTGCCTACGGCTCCGCTTTCAGTTGTAGCTACACCCGGCAATGCATCAATTTCATTGAATTGGAACGCACCAGCCTCAAATGGCGGAGCAACTATTACTGATTACGAAGTTGAGTATTCGACAAATGGTGGAAGCACGTGGTTCTCATTCATTAACGGAACATCAGCGGCGACATCTGCATCCATTACTTCGTTGACGAACGGAACTTCGTACACATTCCGCGTGAGTGCGGTGAACAGCGTGGGTGTGGGTGTTGCCTCGGTATGGAGCACATCAGTTGCGCCACGTACTGTTCCAACAGCGCCAACAAACCTGGCAATCGTCGCCGGTGCAGGATCAATTACAGCTTCGTGGACTGCTGCGTCGAGTGGCGGTTCCACAATTACCGACTTCATTGTTGAATATTCGACCGATGGAAACCTCTGGACCACGTTTAACGATGGGCTTTCCACTTCAACAAGCACGACAATCACGGGTCTCACTAACGGCACTGCGTATTACGTACGAGTGAGTGCAGTAAACGTTGCTGGTGAAAGTACAGCAGTGGTGTCAGGCAGCACTGCAACGCCAAAGACCACACCAAGCGGGCCAAGTATCTCCGCAATTACTGCAGACAATCAGTCGCTGTCCGTGGCGTTTACCGCTGGCGCTACAGGCGGATCGGCGATTACCAGTTATCAGTATTCGATCAATGGCGGTTCAACATGGACAACCGCATCAGGTGCCTCAAGCCCAATTGTGATTTCATCACTCACCAATGGAACGCAGTATCAAGTTGCGTTGCGTGCAGTGAACGTGGTTGGAAACGGAAATACCTCAAACATTCTTGCCAGCACGCCGCGAACGGTTCCTGATGCACCAACCATTTCATCGATTACTGCAGGAGCCAACCAAGGCAGCGTGGCATTCACCCTGTCGGGAAATGGTGGTAGTGCGGTTACCGATTACGAATACCGAGTGAATGCTGGGTCGTGGTCGGGTTGGGTATCAGCGGGAACCACAACGAGCCCACTCACCGTTGCCAACCTGGTGAATGGCACTGCGTACGACGTGCAGATTCGTGCAGTCAATATTGCTGGCGCGGGTAGTGGATCGTCGTCGAGATCGGTAACACCGTTCTCGTCGCCTGGGGCCCCAACGATTACCGGCGTCGCTGCGGGAAGAGGTCAAATCGCAGTTTCGTTTGCAGCTGGAGTAACTGGCGGCTCAGCGATTACGAACTACCAGTATTCAATTGACGGTGGAACAACGTGGGTTGCATTAAGCCCAGCATCGACGACGTCGCCGTTCACCATTACCGGCCTTGCAGACTCCACGACGTACAACATTCAATTGAAAGCAGTAAACGTTGCAGGAGCGGGTGCCGCAAGTTCTGCTGTTGCAGCAACAACATGGGGAGTACCTGCAGCACCAACCATTGTTTCCTCCACTGCGCGAGACGGTGCGTTAGATGTTGCGTTTGTGTCAGGGGCAAATGGCGGCGACTCAATTTCAAACTACGAGTATTCAATCGATGGTGGGGCAACGTGGATCACCCGTAACCCTGCGTCAATAGTTTCGCCATTGGTCATTTCAGGGCTCACGAACGGAACCTCTTACCCCGTGCAGCTTCGTGCGGTTAATTCGGTAGGAGCAAGTTCTGCATCGGCAACTGCAACATTGAAGCCACACGCTGTTCCATCTGCTCCAGTGATTACGAACCAAAGTGCTGCAAGTCAAACCATCACCATTGCGTTTACTGCTGGAGGAAATGGTGGCGAAGAAATTCTTGGCTACGAGTACTCAACGGATCGTGGTGCAACGTGGTACCCGCGCACAGACTCGGGTGGCACGACCTCTCCAATGACCATTACCAAGTTGTCAACGAATGGCACTACTGATTTAGCGAATGGCACCACGTACAACATTCAGGTGCGGGCTCTTAGTTTGGTAGGTAATGGTTCCGCATCTGCTGATGTTGCGGGAACGCCTGCAACCACACCATCGGCACCTACGAACTTGGAAGTTGTGAATGGAGACAGGTATCTCTTAGCGAATTTCATTCCGGGCTCTAACGGTGGTGCTGCAATTAGTTCGTACCAGTACTCAACGGACAACGGATCTACTTGGAGAACAGCTTCTGCCACAACTTCGCCGCTCACCATTACCACTGCATCTTCAGATGGTGTGACAGCGCTAAACAATGGAACCGCGTACACCGTATTGGTGAGAGCAGTCAATGCTCAGGGTGCAGGCACTGCTTCATCATCGGTTTCAGGTACTCCACGAACCAATCCAGATGCGCAAGG
>Ga0222712_10005137_pt1 | contig 13400 bp, 9 predicted proteins | sample C33_657DmetaG_FD_165043 | JGI IMG/M metagenome (GOLD analysis project Ga0222712, IMG submission 165043) | Estuarine water microbial communities from San Francisco Bay, California, United States - C33_657D | ecosystem: Environmental > Aquatic > Marine > Unclassified | place: USA: California...
TGGCGTTCGCGCTCGTTCGTCGTTGCGATCGATCGCCAACGCTCGCGTCCGTCGACGACAGACGCGCGCACGTGACGTCAGTGAGATGTCGCACGTCAACGCGCTCGACGTCGCGGGTCTTCCGCGATCGCTCGCGCACGCGCGCGCGCCTTCGAGCGATGGCGGGGATGGTGAAGTCGCGCGCGCGAACGCGAACGCGAACGCGAACGCGAACGCGAACGCGCGACGCGTCGGGGCGACGAACGAATTCGCGCGCGCGTTCATCGCCTTCGCCGAGGCCGCGTTCGACGTTGCGATTGTTGTTCAACGACAACAAGGGATTGACAGCGAAAATGTCGGATTGTTGACGCGTGTGAAGCACGGGAAGAACAAGCGCGCGACGAGCGGCGAGGGAGGCGACGCGCGAAGCGAAGGGAAGATGACGAAGAAACAAAAGAGGGAAGGGAAACCACCGCGAGCGCCGACGGCGTTTAATTTGTTCATGAAGGAGGAGGTTGTGAAGATTAAAGGGGAGAATCCAACGATGGCACCGAAAGATGCGTTCACGGCGTGCGCGGCACGCTGGCGAGAGCGTAAGGCGACGAGCGAGATTGGGACGTTAGCGGCGAACGATCTCGCGGCGACGACGGAGAAAGGTCACAAGGATAAGAAGGATAAGAAGGAGAAGAAGGAGAAGAGCGGTCATAAAGATCGATCATAAAGGTCGATCATAAAGGTCGATTCGATCATAAAGTTGTGGGGGCGCGGGAAGTCATTCGGGGTGATTTTTGAACGTACGCGAGAGCGAGCGACGACGAGGACGAGTGTTTTAAGATGTTCCCATCGTCTCCGACCCGTCGAAGCGTATCACGCGGTGTTAATTTGAGCGCGTCGCGCGCGTGCGATCGGAGAGGTCATTCCATCGTTGATGAGTTTTCGATTTTCGCGCGCGAGCCCTTTGTAACGACGACGCGAGCGCTCCGTTTCCGTCACTCGCGGCGTCAGTCCACCGCTCCCGTCGTCGCACGTTCTCGACGTCGTCGATCGCGATCGTACTCAAGCATTCACTATCTCTTCGCGCGTCTCGTGTCGATAGTTTCGCGTCTAGCGAGACCTGAGGCTCGCGCCGGGCGCGTTCGCGTTCGCTCGCCTTCATGGCGTTCGTTCAAGACGTCACCCCCGATTTAAGCTCGCGCCAAGGACTCTCTATCGCGCCCTCGGGCGCGATCGCATCGACGACGAGTGCGCTTGAGGGCGATGGATCGCGTAAGAGTTCGCGCGCGAGGAAAATTTCCAAGGCGTTGCGCGTCGTCGACACCGCCACTCGCGCCGAAGTCGCCGCCGCGCGGCTCGACTCCCTCGAGTCCGACGTCGCCCTCGTCCCGGGCTCGACCGCGGGCGCGGGCGAGGGCGATGAAAGCGATGACGAGGAGTTCGTGTTCAACGAAAAAGCGCGCGATGGGGAGGCACAAATCGTCAAGGGGGCGAAAAAGCCAAAACGAACGACGCGGGGCGCGGCGGAGAGCCGTCGCGCGGTCGCCGCGAGAACATTCAACGCCGTGCTTGAGCAGAGTTTCGTGCATCAAGCGCCGAAAGATGTGCCAACTTACCTCACCGCTGCCGCGGCGCCGTCGAAAGCGTATGCACCGAGGAAGTTTTGTAGCGTGTGCGGGTTCGCGGCGCCGTACGGGTGCGCTCGGTGCGGGATGCGGTTTTGTTCAAAAAATTGTTCCGCCGTTCACGCCGAGACGAGGTGCTTGAAAATGGTGGGGTAACCGTCATAATGGATTTTCATCGCTGTGAGTCGCGTGTGAGGCAACGCGTGGGCGTTTAGATGTGCTTACTAGTTCTTAGTGTCACCGAGGGTCGACGTTAGCGGTTCGGCTTGAAAAAAACTGCCAAATGAGCGTTTTTTAGACGAAAAAATCACGCACTTTTCGACGCGTTTGGCGCCTCAGATCGACGCCCGAGACGTGTACATTGCGCGCGATGCAAAGCTTAACGCATCCAGACACAGTGCGTTTCGATTCGCTCGACGGTTTCACTGTCGTTCTCCGTCCTTTGTTTTGTCGGCGGCATCGTCGCTCGCTCTCGCGCGCCTCTGACGCAGTCCCGTCGCCCACAGGTGGGCTTGCCTAACGATGAGTTGTGCCGCCGGAGGATGTTTCGCGGGGTGTACACGACACCAGATGAACCTGCGGATAATCAGTACGCGCTTTACGCCCTATGCGAGGCGCAAATGTTTCATAAACAGTTGCCGTTCACGGCCAGTGAGGATGGGGACGTGAAAAAGGCGCGGATGTTCGCGAGCGCTGACTATCATTTGCTCGGAACTATGACGGCATTCACGAATCTACGCGCGTTACAAATGTACGCAAATGCAACATTGAGGAACGCCAAAGGTTACTTCTACATAGTGCAGATTAACGGGTCGAAGTTGACCGATGTCGAGGACATCACTGTTGAGGACGGCGACAAAACGTCGCACTCGGCGCGCGACGGCGACGTCGTTCTGGACGATCGCCAGTGGGGCAGTACGCCAGGTCATGGAGATCAAGTTAGCATTCATGGTTTAGTCAACGTCGAGGCGATTGATAGGGTTTGGTTTGCCGAGCGCGCGGGCGAGTTCGGATTCCAAGGCGCTTTCACCGACTGCACGCCACCGGGATATCACAACATGGGCGCATGAAAATTGTAAGCGACGCGAGTGACCTCTAGCCTTCGGATGCGCGCGCATCGCCACCTCAGGAAGCACAAAACTACGAGCGCGGATTTGAGACCCATAGCTACAGTATCAATCACAATCACTAAATACATATAGTTTAAACTTCCACCGCTTCACACATTTCGTCACTGTCTTCGTCGTCGTCTTCATCCACAGGAAATGGCCAGGCGTGAAGCAACGAGTCTTCGCTTCGATTCGGCGCATACGTCCAACGCGCGAGTTTACTCAAAGTGCGTTGTTCGCCCATGCGGACGATTGCGGCGCACCACTCGCGGTAGCGATACTCTTGTTTTGGATCAATTGGTGACACTCCAGCAAACATCTGGATGATCAATCGAGATTCGCGCATGGTTTCGTTGTACCGTTCCTTCGCGTGCATGCTGAGATATTGCAATGCCGCCCCCACCGCATACGACTGTTTGGCGCGTTGTTTATCGTTCCCTTCTAAAATCATGAGTTGCTCCTCGTCTTTGAAATCCGTCTCGATGAGCGCCGTCATTTCTTTCTTCGTTAACCCCAAGACTCGTAAAGCGATGAGAATTTCCTTGCTCGGTCGACCGGTGGGGTGAATGAAGAAGCGCCCCAGCAAAGTTTCATCGCTCAGACCATGAGATTCCAACCACGCCAAACGAATCGGTAGATCGTCGACGACGTTAGGATTCACCTCTATTGCCGCCTCGATGACGTCGCCTAAACTCACCGTCGTGCCACCGTGTGGATTTCTCGCCAAAACGAATCCGTAGCGGCGCAATAATTCGGCGTTGCGCAGCGGCCCGTACGTGTTGAATACTTCATCACCCTTATTCACCTCGCGTACCGTAATCATTTGCAGCGTGGACGTTTTCTCGTCGTGAAATAATCGCACCGACGCCTCGCACGGAGGCGCGTGGTTAAGGCTATCGAAGAACGGCACCATACCTTGAATCTCGTCGTCACCGAGCGTAAACGAATACCCCGCCACCGCAGCCGTCGCTGCGTAATGAAGTTCTCTCAATTCTTTCATCCCTCGCCCGCGCGCGAGCGCAGTATTCGCCTTAAAAAACGGTTTCACCACGCACTTCCAATGTTCATCCGTCATCGTCGGTAAATCCAAGCCTTCATCGTCGTTTTCATACGCGTCTCGCCACGCATCGGTGCCCTCTAAAAGCACTGCCTGATCATTATCCCACGACAGTACGCAATGCCCGCGCAAGACGCCGTCGTACACGAACTTCAAATACTCGCGGTATTTCGATTCGGCGCCGCGTACGATCTCGCACATGACGCCGATGACGAGCATCTCCTTCTCCAACCGCGGACTCTCACGCGCGCTCGAGGCCATGGATGCGCGCAACGCTGCGCTCGCGCACGAATTCTCCCACGTTAAAACCACGTCGTCGGGGACGCGAACGACGATTTCACCGACGGATAGTTGGCGCGTCGCGCGAGCGCCGCGGCCGTGGCGAAACGTCCCAAGGTCCACGCCGTCGAGCTTGACATCGCGCGAAGCGAGCCAGGAGAAAAAATCATCGTGGTCGACGTCCTGGCGCGCGCGCTTGGGCATCGCGCGCGATGCGAGCGATGGCACGCGCGGAGTTATGCGGCGTTTGCGAAAGAAAGCGAACACGAAAGACGACGGCTCGACGCTACATTTTACAATTCTGTTGTGTACAGTGTTACATCCCAGTTCGCGAAGACGGGCGAGAGGGGAGAAGATCCGCGAGGGTGACCCGATCGCGAAGGTCTTCGCGTATCGTGCTCACCGCAGCGTTTGGATTGTCGCTCCCGGAGACTTGAAATGAAAAGTAAAAGAGCACCCGTCGTGTATCGCTTTCATTTTCCATCCCGCAGTGCAGCGTACGACTGTCGAACATCGTGGCGTCGCCGCGCGATATCAAAGCTACTTCATTCCCTCGCGCGAGCGCCAGTCCACCGCGCTCGGCGCCGTCTCGAAATTCCGCGTGCGCGCGAGCGGTGTTCGTCTCCGGGATGAACAACGTCGGTCCCATGTCGCGCGTAACGTCTTGTAACGCGACAAACGTCGTATACACCGTTGGATCGCGCCTGTATGCCGTGTCTGGGTGCACGGGCTGGCGCATCGATCCTGGATCGCTCACGAGCGCCGCGAGTTCGACGAGCCGGGCGTCGTCGCCGCACGCCTCGCGAAGGATGTCGCCTAAACCGCGAGCGCATTCCTCCAGCGCGCGCTTCACCGGCGCGTCGTACGCGAGCTTCACGTCCCATCTATTCTTCTTGCAGTACACGTTCCCGAACACATCCGGCGACAATTTCGCCTTGCCCGTCGTCGCTTCGTTCGCGTCCAACGTCGCGGCGACGAAGGACGCCAACGAAGCGCTCGTCTCCGCGCTCAGCACGCCGTCGACGCGCGCGACGCCGCGCGTTCGCAAACGCTCGACGACGAGTGCGGTGGATATCGCTCCAACTTTGCCGTCGCTCGACATCGCGGTCTGCGATGCGCGCGCCATGGCTTCCATCTGCGAGCGCACTTTATCCGCCAACGCCGCCTCTCGCGTCACCTCTTCGTTCTCCAACGATGTTTGCATCCCGATCGCACCGACGATTAAGATGAACGCACACACGAAGAGCTGAGCGTAACCATCTTCGCTGGACATCGCGGACGGCGCGTATGGTGCGGGCGTCGAAACCGAAGCTTGGAGGATGTCGGCGAGGACGAGCGAAGCGAGCGACGCAGCTCGCGTCGGCGCCGGGTGCGGTCGTCGACGAGTACTCGCTCGCGCGAGCGGCCATGCGAGCGGCAGCGATCGAACATCTATCGCGCGAGAGATCGCGCGCGTCATCGATCGGTGATCTCGCTGATTTGATAAATATCTTGCTCCGGGGTGAAGGCGCGGCTTCGCGATGTGACGCCGAGCGCCGAGCGGCGCCGACGTGAGCCGTATCGAGATTCCTGAATCGCGAACGCACGATGTCGGGAGGATGGTCGATCATTTCGAACATTTCAAGTGCGCTAGCCCACGAACTCGGAGGGACCGATCCAAATCGTACTGTCGAACGATGACGTCCCGCGCCACGTCGTCGGTAGTGAGCTCGAGCGCTCGTTCGATCCCTTGTCGATGAATTCCCCGTCGTTTCGACCAGCGTTTTGCGCCCGTCGCGAGATGGTTTTGGATTTGAAATCAATTCCAACGTGCGCCGCGAAGGCGTCGATCGAGCGCGCGTCGCCGAGACCGTACGTTTTGGTGAATTCCACCGGCTCGTCGCCCGCTGTCGCGGAATTCGCATCCGGGGCGCCGACGAGCTGTGCCACGCGTCTGCGCGAGACGCAATTCAGAAACTCGCGACCTTCCCACTCGTCCTGCGCACCCCATCGAAGTTTGGTGTTCTCATAAAGCATCTTTCCTCGCCTGCGGTCTTCCATCCACATCACGCGCGTGCCGCCATTGTAGCAATGTCGCACGGGAGCTTTCGATGGCGAAAACAAATTCCACCCTCGTGTCCACAATCGAGCACCGACACTCAATTCTTCGCCTAGATGTAAGAATGGGGCGTGTGGATCGGGTGGAGCGTCGCGCACGAATGCCTCTGCGCGCGCGAACGCGAAATTCATGCTCAAAAAAAGCGTCGGAACTGGCGCTATTGGGACGTCGTAGAGTTGTCGAGCGCGCATGTGGCAGAGCGTCTGGCCAAATGCGTGCGCGCACGTCAGCGCCGGCGCTCGGGAGGGATGCACTTCGGAATGCGCATCTACCGCGGGTAACGATGGCTCGATTGTTCCGTAAACCGGTTGTGAGTATTTCTCCTTGAATGTGGATTCATCGATCACCTTTTGCTGTTGTAAATCGTACGCAAGAGGCGCTGACGTGAGCACCGCTTTGGCGTCGGCGTTCAAGCCTTCGGCACACTTTAATTCGCTCACCAACGTTGCATCCCAGCCTTGATCAACGACCGTCATGGCATCGATGTGTAAAACATACTTTTCTCCGCCCCACTTGCGAAGGGCGAGATGGCGGGCGTAGGACGGGCCGTCAGTGGTGTCCCACGGAAGGTGTGTTTCGCGCACGTTGTCCCTGAATCGAGCGTCGACGGTCTTCCGCGAGTGACACCGTTTCTCCTCGGCATCGAGCGAGCGCTGGTACTTGAGCTGAATCCGCCGCATTTTAAGTAAATACCGCTGCTGCTCCTCGGGGTCTTTGATCTCCATCGCGTTTTTCGTGACCTCCTCGGTGATTTGGTTCAGCTCAAAGTGCAAGCGGTCGACGCACGCCCCAGAGGAATCCGGTGGCGTCGCGCAGGTCTTGTACTGCCACGTGACGCCAACAAATACGCGCTCGGGGTTCGACGCGCGCTCAAACAAACGTTTCAACGTGTGTTCGCCCTCGCGATTGCGATAGACGTCGAGGATGACAAAAATATCTTCGTTGTCGGCGATGTCGGCGTACCCACCGTCGCCATCCGCGCTCCCTCGCCGGCTCAAACGCTCGCGCAGCATCTTCGCTCCGTCGTCATGACGCCAAAAGTCAGTGCAGATTGCATCGTACGCGACGTGGACTTTTTTCAATTCTTTTGTGGATCCTCCAGCATCGGGATGCGCCACCGCTACGGCTTTTCGGTAAGCCGCTCGAACGACGGATTCATTCACCGTCGGCGGGCAATCGAGCGCGTCAAACGAAGATTGTAGCGCCGGGTTCACACACAAATCGTGTTCGGGCTGCTCGAGCGCGGCGCGCGTGAAATGTTTGACCCACCAGGAATCAGTTTCATGGCTCGCGATCGATGTCAAGTTCTCGTTTGACGTCGTGTTCTTCACTTGATCCTCGTCGTCGCTCTCATCGTCTGAATCGGTTTCGTACGCGGCGTCGCCGCCCATCTTTGGGAGCGTCGCCGGTTCGTACGATTCCGGCGCCACGAGCGGAAGACAACAGGACGAACACGATGTCATTTTCGCATGGCATACGTTTCCGCACATCTTGCAACGCTTGTATTCGTACGCCACGGCGCTCGATTTCGGGTTCGCCGCCGGCGTTCGCCGCTCCATCGCGGCGTCGAGAGCGGCGACGCCAAATTCCTTTAGCATCGGTTTATCCATCCCTCGCGTCGCGCGCGCGAGCGCGGACACGTCTTGACGAATATCACGCCTGTCAAAACTGTCATCGACGCCATCCATGGCGAGCTCTGGGACGAAACTCACGCGCTTACTCGTCGCCGCCGTCGCGTCGAGCCGTCGCGTCGCCGTAAAGCTCGGTTTGGGCTGCGCCGCCGCGCCCATCACCGCGTGTAGTCCTTTCCTTCGTTCCCCCTCGCCTCGCGCCTCGCGCGTGTCCACATCAATTATGATCGCATCATACTCTTTCTGCGCCAATTCGTCCGCACCATTCGCTTTGAGCAACTCGAAAAACGCTCTCGCGCTCGCTCTCGCGCGCGCGTACTCTCGCTTCCCCGTTAACGCCACCGCGCGTCGCGCGTGCGCCTTGGCGTACGCCCCATCGATCGCGATCGCGCGCTCGGCTAAATCCGCCGCATCATCGTACTCCCCAATCGCGCTCGCGCACGCGCTCGCGTTCGCGAGCGCCTTGGCTCGCGTCCGCGTCGCGTCCTCCCCGCTCGCGTCCTCCGCCGCGCGCGCCGCGTCTTCAAACAATTTCTTCCCCATCGCGTGTGCCCCCGTCGCGTGCGCGTGCGCGCCCGCGACCATCATCTCCGTCGTCGTCATCCCGTTCGTCGACGTCATATCGCGAACTCATCGCTTTGTCCCGGAGTCTCTCGCCTCGTCCGCGCCCGTCGTCCCCGCGTGACCTCGACGTGTTTTTGTACGAGTAACGCTCGGCGTTTCGATCGATCCGAGGCGTGTGACCGACCGACCGACCGACCTCCCTGTCCGACCGACCTCCCTGTCCGACCGACCGACCGACCTCCCTGACCGACCGACCGACGTCCCTGACCCGTCCTTCCCCCCCCGCGCGCGTTCGGTGACGAATCAAGGAACGACCACACACCGCGGTGGTGTATACATACATTCTCGGACACACGACACGTACGAATCAGAGACATGTTCTCCATCAATCAATCGTTCGCGTTCGCGCGCGACTCGACGTCGGCGCCGCCGCGACCTCGAGGTCGACCTCACCGTTCCGATCGTTCGCCATCGTTCGTTCGTCGTCGCACGACGTCGCGTCGTTTCGGTTTGGAATCGCACGAAAACAGCATCGAATCGCTCGCTCGCGATCGCGCGCGTCGTCACCCGCGTCGAGGGCGATGAACGCGTCGAGCGCACGCGATGAAGATGAAGGAACGGCGCGCGCGGAGGCGCGCGAGGCGTCGAACGCGCGCGAGCGAACGCGAACGAACGCGACGGGGAAAGCGAAAGAACGAGCGAACGCGCGCGCGAATGCGTGGGAAAGCGCGGAGGGAGATTTCGAAGGTGTCGAAGGGAATGGGAATGAACACGAGCGAGGGGGATGTTCGGAGGATGGAGACGCGAGCGTCGAGGACGTCGGCGAAAAGCGACGGAGGCTGAGCGAACGCGACGAAGGGATGGGAGAGGAGGAAAAGGCGAACGAGACTGGGGAGGAAATGCGAGAGGGTGAACGATCGAATTTGACGGCGAGTGATGCTTCGGGGGCGAATGACGAACCGCGTAAGGTAGCGGTGGATGATATGGATTCCGCTCGCGCGAGCCCGGTGATCAACGAGGGCGAAGCGGAGGCCAAGTGCGTCTCGACGGTCGCCATGGTTGGGCCGATTGCGATCGCGGGTTGGGCTGAAGCGCAGGGCCAACGTTCGTATATGGAAGACAGGTTCGTTGCGTTGGCGGATTACAAGCCGTTAGATCGTTGCGATGGAGTTCGACGTTCATTTTTTGGCGTGTACGATGGGCATAACGGCGACTGGGCAGCGCAGTACGCTAGCGAGAGCTTGCATAAGTATCTGAAACGAGAGGTGCTCACAGAGGATTCAGCGCCAGATAGCCCAGATATGAAAAGGAGGTACGATGAGAGCATGATTTCGGCTCTGAAACGCATGTATTTGGATTGCGATGATTATATTCTCAACACCACGGCTTCGCAGAGCAGACGAGATGGATGTACGGCGGTGAATGTACTTCAAGTTGGCAGGGCCTTATTCGTGGTGCATGCTGGAGATTCACGAGCAGTGATTGCCTATGCAGATGGTCGTGCGCGTGCGATGACGGAAGATCACAAGCCTTCTTCAGCAACGGAGCGCCGACGCATCACAGCTGTTGGTGGGAAAATTGAATTTTGTGGATGCTGGCGCGTCGTTGCCGACCATCCAATCAAACCCGTGCGCGCCGCGCTCGCCGTTTCGCGCTCTTTGGGCGATATTGACTTTAAGCGTCCGACCGACGCTGGGGTAACTGCTGAGCCCGATGTCAGACGCTTTGAACTTGACGAAAATGTAAACTTCTTGATCCTCGCGTCTGACGGGCTTTGGGATGTCATCCGCGATCAAGAAGCGGGCGATATTGCGCGCAAGAAGCTCACGGAGCTTGGCGTGTTTCAAGGCGGTAGGTGCGTGTTGGCTGACGAAAAGCGCATTGAAATCGCCTGTCACGCGGCAGCAAAAGAGCTCTTGGACACTAGTCTGACGCGCGGTACGAGCGACAACGTCACAGCGATCATCGCCGTGTATGTACACTAGATTACTGTACAGTACTAGTAGATTTGATTCCTTTTCTTATTTCTTTAATGATTTTATGATTTAATGATCACAGAACATGATGTGAGCTAATAGTAGGTCTAGAGTTTGTAAATATTCTCTCAGAGAAAAACATCAAGCATCATAGAAAATGTTGAAGACTTATGCAGCGGCTCGTGAGTTGTCGGCGACGTTGCTTTAGCTGGAACTACTCTATCTGGACCGCTGCGCTGCAACAATCGCTCGCTCTGTATGCGCTCTTCGTCGCTTCCGTAGGCGCGGTCGATATCCTCAGCATCTCTATCGCGTCGCTCCAACGCCTCATGGAACTTCCTTTTGTCGTAGTAAAAGTTGACCGCCAGAACGTACGCCTCGAGCGAGTGCAGAAACAAAGGTGGTACCCACGTCGAAAGCCGCTCTTGCGTAACGAAGAGCTTTTGAAGTAATGCTACGACGCCCGCTACGATGTCGATCCCATATGTCACGTAGGAAAGCGACTTGCTACCTTTATTACTCAAGGATTGGCCGACTTGCGGGATAAATTTACCACATATGATCAGAGCCACGACGATACCCAACACATTCGCAAAACCCGCTAAGGACTCGCACCTACCGGTGTCGTGAAGAATCCACAGCGCCGGAATCCAAGCACTCGCCAGCACGAACGCCTGAGCCGCTATCCCGTATCGCACAGATTCCTTCAATCCCCAGTCAATCCTGAGCCGCAGTCGGGGTGCATCAATCGAGACCACGTGAGCCTCGTCTTCCAAGTACGCGTAGGCTATAGGGGTAATTACTAGCAACGACAGGGTATTCGCGAGTTCTACCCATATGAATAGCATGTGTGGTTGCGCCGTGGCCCACGTCTTGGGGTGGGTAAACGGAGATCCCGCGGCGACGATTTGGTCATAATGCAGGATGTACATGTTGAGGACGTATAGAAAACCACCGACGTTAGTTAGGCCGAGGGTGGTGAAGGAAACACCCCGCGCGCTGCGTCGCCTGATGATTTTGATCGCCTGCGGAGCGCCGATCAAAGTTGCGACGATAGCGGAGCATACACCGAGAAAGACAAACGGTTTACGTATGGGCTCGAGCGTGTGTAAACACGACGTGGACATGCTCGAGTATACGTCGTGCACGCGTTTTCGGAGCAGAAACCGAGAAAGACAAACGGCTTACGTATGGGCTCGAGGCTCGAGCGAGTGTAAATACGACGCGAGCATACTCGAGTATGCGAAGTGCACGCGTTTCAGGTGCAGAAGACGAATGGCGTTTCCTTCGCAAGTGAAATGAAATATAAGCTTGACGTTACGTTAATGTACTGCACTGGTAATTTAAATATTTCAATCTACTCAGTAGCAAAGTTATGGAGTCACGTTGAATGAATTAAGCGTCATTAGTAGAAGTAAATTTAGTCTTGTATCTGCGATTCGTTCAGCTCAGAACAGTTTAGCACCCTCGTCGTCATCGGGCTCGACAGACTTCAACTCCACTGTCAAGCCTTCACGTTCAACGCGGGCAAACAAGTCATCGAACTTGTGATTCGTAGCTTTATTCGCAAGCATAGCGTCTGGATCGATGAAAAATGCGTTCGAACCGGGCACTGTGACAAGCATAGGAAGCACATATCTGTCGTCAGTATTCCCGAGCACCACTGCTGATGTCTCGGTTTCATTCAGTGGGGCACATTTTGTGACGGCTGAAAATGGCTCTATAGCACTGTCAACCAAAGATTCATACCATTCGTTCCAATTTTCCGACGACTGTGGAACAGCTGAAGATGGCTGACGAATGAGTACGAAGTTTTCGCAAGCTTTATCCGTATTTTGTCGACGGGATTTTGTTGCGCCGTTAGCAACAGAAACATGATTCTCAGCGTGCGATACTTTATGTACTGTCGTGAACTCTTTCGCGGATTGCTGTTGAGGGGGGTAAATGAGAACGGGTTCGATGAATACTTCATGGGCAGTCATACGCTGCGCGAGCGAGGCGAATTCCTTCGCATCGAGTTTGCCGTCACCGTCTTTATCCAAAGAATTCTCCCAGAGCTCATCCGAAATGATTGCGTGCGCATTCGCCAAGCTCGTTGCATTCTCGATGAGTGCGACGAGCTCCATTCTTGTGACTCCTCCTGAACCGTCTGAGTCAGCATCCTCAAACTTGTGCGCCGGAGGCCCAGGTGGAGGTGCAGGTGGTTGCAACTTATCCAGAACTTGGTTCCGCAAGTACACTGTAACAAGATTCATCTCTTCAATGGAGAGCACGCGTTCCCAGACTAATATCTCAGCCACGGCCCACTGCGATCGCTCTCCGTCGCAGCAACCGCCGCGCGGGGCGTAGTTGATGCCAAGACCCTTTTCGCCTCCGCCAGTAGTAACTCCCCGATCGGCCACGTTTTCGCCGTCCACATACTGTCTCGCTGCGCCGTTGGTGCCGCACAAGATGAGCCAATCCGTGTTAGTTTTGCCCTTGCTCTCAGCATTGGTCATCCAGCGGTCGTAGTACGACACACCGCGGCGACCCATCCAGTGACCGTGCAAAAAGTTACCAGGACCGCCAATCAGAATGCGCTTCTGGTAATTTCCATCTGTCGACGTGTAACGCGTGAGCGAGCACAGCGTAAAAATTGACGGCAACAGATTGTCGCCGAACGAATATTGTGCGTTAATATCACCGTACAAAGCTGTAACCTTGCTCTTGGCACCATAGCCTGACTCCGTTTTCACGGTAGGGGTGCCACCTTTGACTGAGGCCGTCAAATCGCCGACCTCACTCTTCCAGTTAGTAGACACTCTGGAGCTTGCAAACCAGGCGATCATGTCGTCAGCAGGAACACCTTCAGGAATGGATCTAGGCGGTGCCTCAGGCGGTGGTGGAGGCGACGGCGGCGGAGCCGTGTATCCGAGCACGTCGTACTTCAAGTACTGAACAACTTGCAACATATCGTCAGCCGAAAGCACCGAGTCCCACACGAGAATCTCGGCCACGGCCCAGTGCGATCGCTCGTTGGAGTACTGCCCGCCTCGCGTCGGATAGTTGATAGCGAGACCCTTGCCGCCTCCGCCGCTTGTCACGCTCG
>Ga0222712_10005138_pt1 | contig 13398 bp, 15 predicted proteins | sample C33_657DmetaG_FD_165043 | JGI IMG/M metagenome (GOLD analysis project Ga0222712, IMG submission 165043) | Estuarine water microbial communities from San Francisco Bay, California, United States - C33_657D | ecosystem: Environmental > Aquatic > Marine > Unclassified | place: USA: California...
ATACAGCAATCGGTTATAAAGTAACCAAAAGAGGTAAGGATGGCTTTCTTGATTTAAACTACAAATCAATCATCCCTCCATCTTATCTAGAATTGAGTAAAATAACCATGGGATGTAATGATTATCTATTCAGCTATTCGGATAATAATAAATACGGGCTCCTAGATAAATCTGGAAAAAAACTTGGTAAAGCAATATACAGCAGCGTTAATAACAGCTCATATTTTGGAAAATATATCCTTGTTGGCATGGAAAAGAAAGCCAAGAAACAACGTAAGAATAAATCAGATGACCTTTATTTCGATGACTATAGCTACACCCCTTCTACTTACGGATTGGTAGATTTAACAGGCAAAATGGTCTTGAAAGCGATCTATGATGATTACAATTACAGTTACGGTGAAACATCCTTGATTGTGTTAAAAAAAGGATCAAATTATGTTGCTTTAGATGCTAACCTAGACCCCGTATTTAACAAAGACTTTTCTTACGTCGAATCATTAGGGGATTTATATAAAGTACAACTTGGTGGGGTGGACAATGGCTACGGGACACCGGAGGGTGGTGTATTTGGGCTTTACGATAAAAATGGCAAAGAAATAATTCCAGTACAATTTGAAGATATTTTGCAAATCGGATATGAAAACACCAATGGATATATTATCAAGAAAAATGGAAAATTCGGAATTTGTTCTCCTACTGGAAAAATACTTTTAGAACCTACCTACAGCGATATGAATTGTGAGAGCGAATATTGTATTGTAAGTCGTTACATTGAGCAGTCAGAACAAACAAAAATGGGCTTATTAAACCATAGCAGCTTAAAAGAAATTGTACCCACTATTTACGAACATATTGAATCGCTTTCATATGAGGGAGATTACCTAATAAAATCAAATAACAAGTTTGGTTTGATTTCCAAGACCGGACAGATTATTCTTCCTGCTAATTATAACTTTTTAAAAGCAACGGATCTTTACGATAACGATGAGTGGATTTTGGCGAATGCTTACGGTGAAGTAACGCAAAGTTATTATGGCTCCGATGTTAGTGGTGGTAATTGGGGGGTAATTAATAAAAAAGGAGATACTATTTTACCATTTAAATTCAAAGAAATTTCTTTTGAAAACGACAGCATTGTCAACCTACTTGATTACGATGGCAAAGCTTATTTAATGAATATGGCAACACAGAGAATTCTTACCAATTCAGAAGCAAACTACTTAAGTAAAATTCAATATGATTATGAAAATCCAATCTTTTTAATGGGTAAAGACGTAACACGCGGTGAATATGGCGATGCAACAGGAGGAACCTATGGATTAGTCACTTCAAAAGGAGAAGAATTGGTGTCTTTTAATTATTCTGAAATCACACTTGAAAGCGAACATTTTATAGCAAATTCTATTGATTTTAATGGGTATGATTTACTTAATAAAGAAGGAAAGGTTTTGATCAACCGTGCTTCTACCATCGAACCTTTGAACGATAGTTTATTTCTAATACAAGCTAATGGAAAAGCTTCAATCTACAATGTAAATTCAAGTCAATATAGCCTTACAAATAACTTCATAGATTTTGCATCGCCAGAATATTACTACGGATATGGGCCGATCAATATAGGTATTAAGAACTCTAAAGACCAATGGGGAATTTTAAACAAACAAGGGGAATTATTGATTGAACCTCAGTATTGCGATGTAAGTTCAAGTACTGATGGCTATGTTATTGTTGCTCAATGTGGTGCTGTTGGTGCAGCATTCAAATACGGCGTAATTGATTTAATGAATAATATCGTCATACCATTTGAATACGATTCAATAGAATCGGTTTACGGAGAAAGCTACGAATGCGTTAAAGGAACTACACTGTATACAATTAACTTATCCAACGAGGTTATTAGTAAAAGACCCGTTTCTGAAGAAAGCGAAAATTAACCAGCACTCCCCCCAACATCGAGTTGGGGGTTTTTAATTTTGAACCGTGTTATCTCCCGAAGCCCATTTTATTATAAAGGAACTGAAGTATTCGCTTGATGGCAAGAACCCGTTTTTTGTTGGAACCTACAAAACGGTTTATCGAAGAGGGGCAAAAAAAGCCGCACGTGAATTAATCCCTATGCTTAACGGGGTGCTAGATACCCTAAAATTAGATCAGGTGATTTTGAACCGTGAGCAATTAATTATTGAGCTAGAAGCCGCCATAGCTAGCATTGATAAGATAGACTTTCAAGATACTCGTTTTTTTGAAAAACATAAAAACCAGTACATACGAATATTGAAACGATTAAGTCGACCAGATAAACCTTACAGTTACGAGGATTTCAAAGCAGATTTTCAAAAACAAAAACGAAAAGAAGGAATCCTATTCAAAGAAACAGATATTCGTACTGCGTGGGATGAAGTGAAGGAACAATACTTTTTGCCGGTTAATCCGAATCTTGAACAATACAAAAAGGTATTCGATCAAGTCAATCCACTCAAACAATACAGTTTTCCTGCTACTAAAATTTATCGGTGTTATAAGGGTCAAATTGAATTAGTTTACGACCAACCGAAACCTATAAATAACGGACGAAAACTTCCGGCTTTCGGTAGTTTTAAGGCTAATATGAATAGTGAACAGCTAAGCGGATATCGATACATCTTATATCCTGAATCTTTTTCTTTAGGAAGTCCATTAAACGGCGAAATAAAAATATTTAGCGGGGCAAAAATCGGCCCAAGAATGGGCCATGGTTTTATAAGCTATTATCGGATGGAAGAAAATCACTTAATCGAAACCGATCATTCCACGCATTGGTTGTCGTAATCCCTACCAAAGAAAAGGAATCACTGCCTTACGCTCCGGTGGATATTCTTGAAACTTTTGCTTGTACCACTTATGGTGAGAAATAGCTCGAGGGACTACATTGGCAAAAGTCCATATCGCAAATACCAATCCAGGTAAACTCCAGGTTAATATTCCAAAACCTACCCATTCAATCACTTCACCCAACAGATTAGGACATGAAACCCATTTGAACAATCCTCCCTGCGGGATTTTATATCCGGTTTCTCCCGGCTTACGCAAGTTTATTAAAATCGCATCCGAATGCCAATTAATGGCCATTCCGGTGAAAAACACAATCATTCCAATTATAAATCGTGGATCCGTTAACCAATCCATCGTGTACGAAGCGAAATTCCCAAAATAATATCCCATAAAAAAACCATTCATGGTATTAAACAGCATGGCAGACACCATAATGATCACCGGCATTTTTTTACCATTTGTCTTCAGACGTAAAGGGAAGACAATCGATCGATTAAAATAATGAAACACAAAAAGTCCGACCATGATTCCGCTGACCACATTCAGCTGTTTTTTAGCATCCCATAAGAAATACGCAAGAATAACAAGCACAAATACCTCCATAATAAACCAACCCCAGCGGTTGTCGATCATTGGACCCCAACGTTCATTGGAATGTCTCCCATAGGGAGCTGTTTGTTTAAATAAATAGATAAAGGTTATGATTCCAATCGCAATCCATGCCCATGAAATCCATTGAAAATACTGTTCAGTCATTTGTTATTTTTTTATGTACCCATTCTCCTTAAACCAGGCAATTAAATCGGCCACAGTCTCTTTAAAAGAACGTGGATTATGATTTAATTCAAGTTTCGCCTTTTCATGGCTAATCTTTGAATTCCCATGAAGTAAAATTTCAATCGATTCGTTGGTATAAAGCGGTGCCTTACCAGTAATAAGCGATTGTAACTTTACAAACGGTAATCCCATTTGAACTAACCATACCGGTACATTGGCTACTCGAATTTTCTTTCCTTTTACCTCACTTACAATGGCTACAATTTCCTTCATCGTGTAATACTTTCCCGACAACAGGTAATTCTCACCTACTCTACCCATGGTTAGCGCATTACAAATGGATGAAGCAACGTCGCGAACATCCACCCAATCATATCCTCCTGCGAACATCGCTGGGATCTTACCCAGATAAATATCTAAGATGGCTTTTCCTTGAAGCGATAATTTATTTTCGGGCTGTCCGGTTACCGAGGTTGGATTTACAATTAATGCCGGCAATCCTTTGTTAACAAATTCCATTACCGTTAATTGTCCATCCCGCTTACTTTGATCGTAAGCAAAGGCCGTATCATCCACAAAGTTTCGTGTTTCATCTAAGGTAGCATCCTTAGGAAGTGGATCATAGGCATGAATGGATGAAATGTGCACTACGCGTTGAATGTTTAAGTCTAGGGCAGTTTGCATGACATTACGCACACCATCCACATTAACCTTACGTACATGTCCACCCTGTCCTCCATTGATTGAAATTACGGCAGCTGAATGAATCAAGGCATCACAACCGCTAAGAAGTTGCTCGATTGAGGCGCGGTCATTCACATGCCCTTTAACATATTCAATATTGTTCTTAATAAAATAGTCTACATCTTTAAATCCCAAGGCTCGAACTTGATGACCACGATGGGTTAACTCTTCAATGAGTGCCACACCAACGTGACCACTTGCTCCGGTAATTGCAACTTTCATATACCAACGATTTAGCTCAAAGTTAGAAAATTAAATGAACTGGGTTGACCCCTAAAACACCGATTCGCTCAATGAATAATACCATAACACGAATGAAAATAACATAATTCTGTTACCCGTAAGAAAATTTACGTTATCAAGATGTCGGAAAAAATCAATAAAATGAAAACATACCATGAACTTCGAAATGAAATAAAATGTGACGATGCATCATTAAGTCAGTTAAAGTTATACTTAGTTCTTACTCAACTGCTGAGACTACTTTTCACCGAAACATTTGTCACCTTGTTTACCATGATTCCATTTTTTCTTTTTTATTGGTTGGTCTTTGGCATTTCAATACAAACCATGTGGGTTGCGGGTATATATTTGATCTCGCACTTTCTATTTTATGAATTGTATTTGAAAAACAGCTATAAAAAAGAGTTAAAAGCAGACTATGAGGAAATTATGCTAATGCTGATCGTATTAAAAGATTTACGTAACGAAAAGCTACAAAAAACGACTAAATAACACGAACGATGCTGGAGAAAAAAGACGTTAAAATTGGAGATCGAATTAGATTTATAAATGATGAATCATTGTATGAGGATGCCCCTTTTATTATTAAACCTATACTTGGCAAGGTCTATACGGTACGAGCCTATTCTTACAAAGGATTTTACTTAGAGGAAATCATTAATGAACTGGTTAATTGGATAGATCCAGTAAGTAATAACATTGATTCAATCGATGAGCCAGGATTTGGCGCATGGCGCTTTGAAAAGCTTAAAACTCATCCAGTCATTGGATATCAAATTGAAAAAGATCTCGAACCATATTTTGGGAAACAAAAAGACAAAATCCCTACATTAGAACCCATGACCAAACAAAGAGGCTCAAATTCGAAAGTCTTTTATCTCTAACATCATTTCTTTATGCAGGATCATTTCACTCAACTAAGTGACAGCGTGTGCGAAACACTCGCTAACACGTACACCTCAGGCAATACGGAGCAGCTTACTGACCTGTTAGAATCTTTTAAGAATGCCAATTTTAAGAATCTATCACATGTGCAACAGAAATACCAAAACTCGGTTTCGCAGCTTTTAGATCATTCCAACTCGGATATTTTACGCAATTATCCGGTCATTCCAAATCATCTGTATGCAGGAGAAATACCATCCTCCATTAATGACCATGAATTTCAATTAAAAATTCAATACCTAAAAGATCTTGGTATAACGCACATCATTAACCTAACCGAAATCAATGAACAAAACTTCAAAGGAATCCCTCTAAGAAAATATTCGGACTATGCTGAAATGCAGTTTAGTATGTCAGGAATGGAATTAAACTGTTTTCGTTTTCCAATCAAGGACCTTGATATCCCAACAATTACACACATGCGGACGGTTATAAAGGCAATAAATGAAGCGATACATGAGGGAGGAAAAGTGTATGTTCACTGTTGGGGCGGTATAGGAAGAACGGGAACCGTGATTGGATGTTATCTAATTGAACATGGCATTCTACTGAATCATACGGCTGTTCCTTTCATTGAGTTCCTAAAACGAAATACCTCGATAAAGAACCGTCAATCACCAGAGACACCAGATCAAGTAAATTATATACTCCGCTGGAACCAATAGCTATGATTCAAAAAGCGCTTTACTATTTGGAAAAAGTGTGTCAAACGTATGTTCGGATAGTGAAAATAAATACGCTTGTTTTGTTATATGAAACCAAGAATAAGCATCACCCATGCTATACGTTGAATCCGCCGAATATACTGCAACTGTTCCTATACCAGGTTCTGTTAATCGATCGGATTCTGGTACCCGATTCATTGCTTCAATGGAGACAATAGCACCACCTGCTTTTCCTTCTGGAATTAAAATAAAAAAGGGATCTCCGTAAGTAATTTTATGCTTTAGTTCTTGGCAATAAGTTGACATCCTTACAAGGTTAAAGCAAATTCATAAAAAGAGCTTTTAAATTTACTTTTGTTTATTGGATCTTTCATCCATTCTTTGTGCAGGGAAGCTTCATATTTGATAGCAGGACCCCATGTTTTTAGCAAATCGTCGTCGGATTTATCAAAAATGGTTTCTATAAAATTCCAAGATATATAGGCATAAATTTCATATTGAATTAACTCTTCCTCTTCAAAGTAGCGTTTATAATTTGAAGTTTTATTTATATCTCGAAATGAAGCATTATCCATTCCTGTTTTCAATAAATCTAAATAAAGCGCATCAAAAACGTCATAATTCGATGATGTCTTATCTTTTATCCAGAAAAAAATATATAAGAATATTGCAACGGCGGCTAAAATCGTTGATAAAGAATCCATTAAAATACCCCAAAACTCTGTATTACTCATTGTGAATTGAACTTATTATTTCCTTCAAAAATACATCATTATTTTTTCTATTATATACTGATTCGTATAATTCTTGTACAATCCTGATCAAGAGTTCTTTTTCAAACTTATAATTAGCAGGATAGACCATAAGGTACATAGACGTCGATTTTTTAGACGATATAGGAGGTAGTTGATAATTGATTCCATTTACCTCAGTTAAACCTAACTCTTTATAAAATACATAGCGTTTCTCTCGTTGATTCTTATTTGTTCCCATCGTTGGATTTTCAATCTCAAGAACTAACTTAAACATAACTGATTTCGTGAGAGAAATTATCCTCCTCATAATTTCTTTCCCATAGCCTTTCCCTCTGAATTTAGGATTAACAGCGAGATATTCAATAAATATAACTTCATTTTCTTCAAATTGCCATAATAAGGCAAAGCCAACACATTCCTCTGCTTCAGAAAGAACATACAATTTACAAACATTGGCTTGTATACGATCCTTTATTAAAGAAACAGGCTGACGTTCATAAGATGGAAATGACTTCACGTACAATGATTTAACTTGTTCCCAATCGTCAATTAAACCTAACCTGAAATCTAAATTCTTCATTATCTTGATTCCGTCAAATTTAAGCCATATTTTCGTCATCTATGCAGACCTTACTTTATTTAGCTTCCGGAGGATATAATCCCTCCTATGAAAACCTACCATTTGAAAAAATTATATGCGTTGACGCGAATAAGAGTTTTGAACAAACGTATCCTAAACAGCATACAAAAGTTCGATTTATTGCAACCGACGCACTTTTTGCAATTGATCAATTAATTGAGGAACAAGTGCACATTGATTGCTTGGTTTCAATGAATGAAGGCTTGGATGAAGGGGGTGGGTCTTACCCGATATTTTCTGGGTTTTTAATGGGCTACCTATCTCCAATACTTAATCCCTCGTTAAAACTTATTTGTGAATTGGAATTATATACAAACTCCAACCGCAGTGGCTTATCCCGTTTGGATTGGGGATTTGAAAAAGTGAGGGAAATTCAACCTTCAGAATCCGGTTACCTCGACCCGCGTATTTTCATCAATGAAAACAATTACAATAGCCCAAGAGGACAAATGTTTGAAATGAGAAAAATAAAAAGAGTAAATCAAATTTCAACTGATCACAGAACGAAAATTCAACTCATTCAATGCAGCATTTGGGATGACCAAAAGGACTTAGATTTTATAGGATTAAATTTGGTATCCAAACAACCACTAACATCAAGCGATCATCCACAAATTAAGAATCCAGCGGACTTCTTTAAATTTCATGGCGTGGTTAACATTAACCAGATGCACTTCAAGGAAATTCTAAACCTTGCACGAGAACTTGGGGCAAAAAACATTGGACTTGGACCATGGAATGACGGCAATTATCTTGAAGTTGGAGAAATAATTCGTAATGAAGAGCTTACTGGTATTGAAAGCGTATCATTTTATCATTTAAATCCAAAAGATTTCAAGGATTTATATCAACTTACCGACACCATATAATCTACGAACGACTTAAAAGAGTTCTGTCGTAACCCAGTGTTTTAATCGGTTTAAATCCCGCTTCAATTTATCCCCTTCGAAAAATACCGCATAAGCTATAAGTGCCAACAGTATTAGGGTTAGCCAATCAATTTCCGTTTTCTTATCTTGTCCCAATTGAGAACGAATGGTCGCATAATGCTCAAAATCACTAAACCTATAAACGGCATTAACCTTTGAACTCGAGGTAATCAAGCCTTTGTAATCTAACCAAACGCCATCACAAAGCACCGACACATGGTCAAATGTGTCCACAAGAAACATCCCTTTTACATGCCTTTTTTGAATTGAACCCACCGTTTCATTTTTGCGGTATTCCATCTCCGTAATATGGCCATTAAACCTCGCATGTGGATGTTTCATCATAGTACGAAGCCCTTGGGTAAATCCCCTTGTTCCGTTTCGTTCATCACGTTGAAAAAAGCCTCGAGCAAATCCATGTGATTCATCGTAAGATATGCCAAACAAAATGGCAAATGCCTTAACCACACAATCATTGGTCTCGTAGCCCTTGTAACGAGATGCAGAATAACCAATGATAAATTGTTCCGGGTTTGAAAATTTCAAACTCATCTATACGCGCTGACTTGAAAAATTACGATGGAGAAATAAGACACGATTGGTAAGACTGGGATGCGAGGACCCATCCCTATCAATTTCCGAATCTGCAATGAGCATGGGATTCTGAGTTTTCTCCAAGGATTGAATTAAGCGATCATATTCCTCTTGTTCAATTTTTCCATTAACAATGTGATTATCAAAATGAGACCAATCCACCAATATTCTTGGTTTCGTATTGATTACTTTCTTTTTAATCAGATCCTTTTTCGTTTCTAAATCCAATTTTACGTTTTCTCGGCTTAAAACAATCAAGGCATTTATCATAGCCAAAGGACCCACTCGCTGCGCGGCTTTAGTATCACACAAATATTCTAATGCATGTCCCTCAAATTCATCCACCGCTCGAATTTTTTTCCAAACATAAGCGACGAGAAAAATCATTAGAATTACAAAAATTACTTTTAGGATAATCCCTGGAATTAAAACGGTGAAGGCAAAAGGTAAAAACAGAAAGAATAATGTACCAAGATTTAATGTCTTGGATTCCATGTACGTATATTTATTAAAATGAGCCATTTCATGATAAAGTATGGCTAAAATCTCTTCCCTATTGAGTACATCAAAACACTTCCGTGTCATATATATGGCATTAGTCGGCTTATTGAAATTAAATAGCGTATTCATAGCGAAGGCATTATATACGCTAAGGCTATTGATATACACGGTTGGATTCTCCTTTAACACCGTGTTATCGCACACTTCCTTAAACATGGCGCGCACCTCATCGATAGTAAAATTCCCAATTCGCTCATCAGAAATCTTATTTAATGGGATAGAAGTTTTTTTAATAATATATAACTGAGAAACGGCACCAATACCCCAAACACAGATAGCAATCCCAAAGAATACGGTTAAGGAGCTCTTTAGATGCTCATTAGATGTGCTTGCATAGATGTATGTACAACAGGCGAACCATAGGATTCCAAACAAAAGAAATAGTATGGAACGACGTTTTGCATTCACAAATAAGGATTCCATTGCTTCAATTGTATGCGGTAACTTATTCATATTGATAAACATTATTTTAGCTAAAATAACATTTATATGTCCATTACGGATATAACCAGAATACCCAGACCATTTATTTAGACAGTTCACTCATATGCAGAAACCTATTGACTATCTCACGAGAACTTTTATAAACACTAGCCTCAGAGACTAGTTTTTCTGTCGTTAAACAACGTATTATACCGTCTTTATAGAAGCCCAAGGCCTCAATCTCCATACTCGGTTGCCAAACACCTTGAGCATGTATCAAAAACACCTTATGGTAGCGTGTACTGCTTTCAAATTCAAAAAGGAAATTACAGGTCACCGCCACTAAGCTTGTTTCTTCAAATAATTCTCGTTTTGCCGCAGTTTCTCGTGTTTCATATCGTTCGGGATAACCGCCAGGCAACATCCAAAGGGAATCACCTTTCATTCGAGTAAGTAAAATTCCTTGATCATTAGATACAATGACTGTAGCTCTTCGTGATTTGCGTTTTGATTTCATGACAATTCAATTCAATTGTAAAGAAAAGTTACAGCTTATCTATTTTCCATATTCGAAAATCATTTTTTTTTCCGTCTTTTGTTATGAATTTCCATGAACGTCGTTAACCTGCGGTCAAATTTCAAAAAATATAAAAAACCATGAACGAAATTATTTGTCCTCATTGCCAAAAAGCCTTTAAAATAGATGAAGCCGGATATGCGGATATCCTCAAACAGGTACGTGACCATCAATTCGAAGAGGAGATGAACGTTAGGCTCGAGAATGCCGCTAAAGAAAAAGAAGCGGCTGAGAAATTGTTAGCAGCTCAATTTGAAATAAAAATCCAAGAAGTCATCAATGCCCGAGAGAAAGCGCTTTCAGAACAACAGGCCGCAGCATCGCTTCAATTAAATGAAATGAAAGCTAAACTAGAAAATGCGGAACTAGAAAAACAGCTTAAGATTTCGGAAGCGACCTTGGCGCTAGAAAAAGAAAAAGATCAACTCATCAATGCCCTTGCCAACAAGGACACCGAATTGAAACTCAACGAGAGCAACCTTCAACAACAGTACCAGGAACAGTTAAAAATGAAGGAAGATATTATTAAAATGAAAGAGGAGGAAATTGAACGTCACAAGGATTTAAAACTCAAACTTTCTACGAAAATGGTTGGAGAAACCCTTGAAGAACATTGCTACATTGAGTTTAATAAAATTCGGTCCGCCGCTTTTCCTAATTCATATTTTGAGAAAGACAATGACTCAAGTTCGGGAAGTAAGGGGGATTTTATCTTTCGTGATGTTGATGCCAACAAAAATGAAATTGTAAGCATCATGTTTGAAATGAAAAACGAATCCGACGGAACTGCTAAAAAACGTAAAAACGAAGAATTTCTTAAAGAACTCGATAAAGATCGTCAAGAGAAAGGATGTGAATATGCCGTGTTGGTTACTATGCTTGAACTTGATAATGAATATTACAATGCTGGAATAGTAGACGTTTCCCACAAATTCCCTAAAATGTTCGTGGTTCGACCTCAGTTTTTTATTCCCATTATTACCTTGCTTCGAAATGCTGCGTTAAATTCCATGGTGTATAAAACCGAACTCCTTCGGGTTCAAAACCAAAATATTGATATCAGCAAGTTTGAAGAACAATTGGATGGATTTAGAAATGCATTTGGTAAAAACTATCGTCTAGCTACGGATCGTTTTGCTGATGCCATTAAAAACATCGATGAATCGATTTATCAATTAGAAAAAACAAAAGATAATTTGTTGAAGTCAGCGAAAAATTTAAGAATAGCCAATGACAAAGCGGATGATTTATCGATTAAAAAACTGGTAAAGAATAACCCAACCATGAAAGCAAAATTCGATGCCTTAGAAAAAAATCATAAGGATATAAAATCGGATGATGATGATGACAATGAAGATGATGATTAAAACCTCCTCACTCTAGCGACGACTGAGCAGGCCGCTCTGCGGACGTATCGAAGGCAAGCGGATTACACATCAAGCTAAAATATTACAGCGAAGACTGAATAGGCCCCTTGACGGACGTATCGAAGGCAAGCGGGAGTTAAGATGCAAGTAAATCCCAATAGTAGATTGTAATAATAGCTAAAAAACTATTTTCTTTAGTTATCTTAAATTACTAAGGTGGTGGTCTTCTGCTTATGATAAAGAATTAGACTAGTCTTATACTCATCACCTAATTAATAGGTCTTGAAAATCTCTTTCTTCTCCTGTAAACAGATTTAAATCAACCTTCTCAGTAAATTCAGAAATATTTCTATCTTTTTTCTTTTGCCACATTACTATTTTCAAATACTTACTTTTTAGTTTTTGAAATGTACTTTCACTAGGGGTATCTAACCACAAAAAATAGTTTGGAAATTTTTCTGAAACCATTTGAATACTATTTTCATCCACGTAAAGAATTGGTTTGCAATTACAATCTTTCGCTGCCATATCGAGCCAAACTGCTACTTGATTCAAATCACAGTCTTTTGTGATAGCATCAAGAATTGGAGGTAAATCTCCTTTTTTTAGATCAACCGTTTCTTTAAAAACTTTATATTGTTCCAAGCCTGAAACGTCTGGGGAAAATAAGTGATAAGCCCCTCTAGTAATATTATTTGATGCTAAAGCTTTCCAATTTTTTGCAAAGTTTGAATCAGGCATTGATTTCCAAGAGTGTTGTCCTTGATTTGGGTTTATGTCAACCGCTCGAACGCAGCGCGAAATAACAAACTGATAATTTTCCTTGATCTTTTGCCAATCTGGAGAAACAGGTTTTTGGTTTGAAAAGTCAATCCCATTAATAGATAATCTATTATCTACTCTTGGATTTCCACAAGCAAAAAAAATTAACAAACTCCCAATAAGCAATGATATTTTTTCCATTTTAAATTTGTTTATTACATAAAGATACACATAATTCATCATATTCCAACTAACACAAACTTTTTTAGAATTATGATAGTGTGGAAAAGTCAAATTACAAGCTAAAACCATCCCCACGACGACTGAGCAGGCCGCTCGGCGGACGTATCGAAGGCAAGCGGATTACATAACAAGATAATGCCCAAAATTACTTCGTAGTTGGTGTTTTTTGTTTTTAGTCCATCAGGAGTACGCTGGCGCGTGTTCCGCGTTGGGAGTTACATAACAAGCTAAAACCCACAACTACTTCGTAGTTCGTGTTTTTTGTTTTTAGTCGCTTGTCAAAAGGCCTTTTGACCGCGTTAAAAACAAAAAACCCATTCCCTTGAGGGAATGGGTTTTAGCTTGTGACCTCAAGGGTT
>Ga0222712_10005139_pt1 | contig 13397 bp, 3 predicted proteins | sample C33_657DmetaG_FD_165043 | JGI IMG/M metagenome (GOLD analysis project Ga0222712, IMG submission 165043) | Estuarine water microbial communities from San Francisco Bay, California, United States - C33_657D | ecosystem: Environmental > Aquatic > Marine > Unclassified | place: USA: California...
TGGTGGTGGGACGATTTCAATAAGAAGGTTATAAGATATAGCGAAAACGGAATTGAGTTAGTGAGTGACGTATTTATGCGCTCTTACTTCTTAACCAAGTCTGGCTCAGCTAGATTAGCTTATGACCCATTCTATAATATGTGCTTCATTGGAATTGGTAGTGACACTTATTCTCTTGGATATTCTGATACATTAAAGCGTTGGGTAGCTAAATACTCGTTCAAGCCTGACTTCTCTGAAAACTTCGGAGATAAGATGGTTATATTTAAGAGCGGCGTTGCCTATAAGTCACTGCAGTCTGGGTATGCTAACTTTTTCGGCACAAACTACACGGCAGACATTACGCTTACGCTTAATTCAAGAATACCAGTTATGCCTCTTAATGTAGCTATATCTCACGATATGAACGTTATGGACTATACGCAAGAGAATGGAGTAAAAGACACTCTAATAGAGATTGCAATATCTAACGAAAACGGACAAGCATCTCACATCTATGAATCTAATTTTATAGCAGAAGACAATAGACTATATGCTTACATCCAGAGAGACAGCAACTCAACAGGTGGCTTAATTGAAGGGGAGTACATAGTTGGTTATAGTAACGATTTTGTTGTATCTTTAAAGGATAAAACCCAAAGTATGAGAATCAACTCCTTGGACATCGAGATACAACCAGTTTCAGGACACTCATAATTTAAAATAAAATGGCAGGAATACTTGACACATTAACGAAAGGTCTTAATCCAGTAGGTATTGGAGCGGGCATTGTTGGTGGCGCATTAAATATCATTGGAGGCATCGGATTAAAAGACGAAGCTGAAAGACAAATGTATGCTGCGGAGAAATTCGGAAAGCAACAGCGTGAAACTTTCGAAAAAGGATATGGGGATTTATTAGCCTCCGCTAAGGGTTTATCTACTTACAAGGGCGATTTATCTCGTTATACTAGAGCAGAACAAGCCGCAGATATGATGCGTAGAACTGCTGGTGCTGGACAAATGCCTGGCGAAGCTAGAGCATTAGAGCAAACTAGACAATCAACCGCTAATATGCTATCAGCAGCTCAACGTGGCGCAGGTAGCGGGGCTGATTTATTGGCTGCTGCAGCATTAGGTCAAGCACAAGAAGGCGCTCAAGTAAGCGATATTATGGCTCGTTCTCAAACTCTAGGTTACGAAGAGAAACAAAGAGCTCAGCAAGAATACTTGCAACAACTAGGGCAAACTGCTGCAGCTGCCGCTCGTGAGCGTGGATTGGAATTTGAATCATTATCTGGAAAAGAAAACACTATACTTGGTCTAAATCAACAAAAGTTCCAAGGTGGGATGAATCTTGAAAACCAATTATTCCAGCAACAGCAAGCGGCGGCTGGCGCAGTAGCAAAAGCTAAAGGAGCCTTATGGTCTGGTGCAGGAGATTTATTCTCGGGTATCGGAAGTGGATTAATGGATATGCAGTCTCAGGCTGACAATATGGATTTGCTTAGAAGCATATACGGAGTAGGGCAAGCAGGAGTCGCTAGTAATCCCGCAAACAAATTACCTACTGGAACCGACTTGGCTAAAGTTATAAATCCTAGCTTTGGTAAAATGACACAACTACCTTTACCAACATTACTTAAAAGATAATGGCAGAATTTTATACATTTGACCCGTCAGCTGATATACAAAAAGGCTTCCAAAAAGCAGGAGCTGGTATAGCTGATATCTTCTCTCATTTAGTGGCGACACAAAAGAGAGAAAACGAGATAGCGGACAAGATGTTCCAAAATATTGAAGCCCTTAAAAAGGATGTAAATATTTATGGGCAAAAGGTTATTACAGACAAGACTAACACCTTATTAAAGGATGCCTCTAAGGTTATATTAGAAGGCGGCAAATTAGACTATTCTCAATTAGGCTCTATTCGTCAGCGCGTCTCTGATATCGCAGATGACAAGAAGAAGTATGAGTTAGGCGCAGAACTTCGTAAGGAGTATATGCAATTGGGTCTTGCTAATAAGGATAATATCACAAGCATAGAAGGATTGATTAAGGGCATTACTGCCCCTTTAATGGACCCTAATATCAAGAATGCTACTGATTTGCAAGCTGCCATGCAGGATGCATATGACAAGAGCTTGAATCTTGACAGAATAGGAGTTAAGGCTATTACTAGCATTATTCCAAAAGAAACCATCAAGGCTTACGGTACTAATGCAAAAGGAGATACAGTAAACTACGAGTTTGACGCACTAAAAGGAAGTACTTATGACCTTAAAACGGGCAAGATTATTGGACCTGATGCAGCTACAGTAAGTGCGTTGACAACTACTATGAAGGCTCAAATGCCTGAGTATTTCGATAATTACAGAAAAAGACTTGGCGTTAACGAGGATATTCTTCCTGACAATGTTATTGCCAATAATCTAATTAAGCAAATCGGAACTCCTAGAGGCGAATCATTAGTTCAGACTGCTACATCTGCGAAAAAAGAAGAAGAGCAATTAAAAGCACTGGAAACAGAAAACAAATTTGGCGAAAGAAAGATTCTAGCAGGCATTGAAAACACTGAGGCGCAGACTTGGAGAATCAAAAATCCAATAGAAAAAGAAGGCGGTGGGCTTAATTTTAACTTTGGCGGAGGAAGAACTAAGGAGAACGTAAACAGCTTCCTTAAGATTACCGACAATAGCGGTAAGGGAGGGAAAGCCCCATCTTATTTATCTACCACGATATCTAAGCCATTTGCAATGAATTTAGAAGGGTATTCGGTTTATTCCAAAGACCCTAAGAATCCTAACAAAAAAATACAAACTCCACTAGGAGATTTTGAGGTAAATGGTGTTAAAAAAATATCTGGTAATAGATTTATCATAAGCGGATTACAGGCTCCAACGCAATCAACAGCAGATAGATATTCGGTACTTGGCGCAAATGCACCTACAGGAAATAGAAAGAGAGTCAACATAACTCTGGATGAAAAAGGCTTCGACTCGCTGATGAATAGACTGCATGGAATGGGAGATGCAGACCAAGTAGAAAACTTAAATACAATTGAAAAAATGAGATATTTAAGTACAACAGACGAAGCTCTTAATAGCAAGACTCCAATGAAGATGTCTTATATTTACAATAAAGCTCAGCAAGAAGGCAAACCAATCTTATTAATTATGAGAGATGCCAAAGAAGCTGGATTTAAGATTTACGAAGATTAACAAAACTACATAATGGCTAAAGTAAGCAAAAAGAGTGCTCGTACAGATTTTTCTGACTACAATGAGTGGAATGCGCCTAAAGGTGGCTCATCTAGCAAAACAGACTTCTCAGATTATTCTTCTTGGGATAAGACAGAAAGCACAAGCCAAGAGCCCTCTTTAGTTGCAGAGCAACCTTCTAAAAAAAAAGTCGATACGGAATTATCTGGAACGACAAGTTTTTTGGATTCGAAGTTTAAAGCAAAAGGTCCTTTATTTGATAGCAAAAGTGAGTTAGAGCGTCTTGGAGAAATCGAAGGCGCATTGACTCCAGATGAGCGCGCTCAAAAAGCAGAAGATGCTAGACAGCAAAAAATCGCAGAAGATAAATTAGCTAACTTTAAGCGCTCTATTATTTATGATGCTATATCGGCAAGTGCTGATGCGGCTTATATTAATAAAGGATTTGCTGCTGGAATAGTTGACGTTGGCGCATCTATTACTGGATTAGCGGGTTTACTTAGCAACTTTCGCCCATCTGGCGTATCTACAGGAGAATATGTTAATCGAAAATTAGCTGAAGAAAGAGCTGGTATCCAGCCGACTGGAACTGAATCATTAAAAGAAGAAAGACTAGGTAAAACTGCAACAACTAATGCGGCATATGAAGCTGCATCAGAGATGTCTGGACTCAGTTCATTCTTAACAAATGATGCCAAAAAAGATATCGGAATTTCAGACGAAGACTTACAAAAAGGTCCTGTTGATTTATTTAGAGAAGGCAAAATAACGGATGGACTTAAAGTTCTATCTGTCGAGATTACAAAAGCAATTCCAAATGTTATCGTACAATCTGCATTAGCTCCAGAAGCTGGTGTTGGATTCTTGGCTCAAAAAGCTGCAACATTTGCCACTACATCTGCTATGGCATTAGGAGGTAATGTTGCACAAGAATACGCACAAGACAAGGAGATATCAGCAGAAGATATCCTAAAAGGTACAGCTAAGGCAGCAATCGAAGGCTTAACTGAGTCATTCTTTATGGGAGATATCAAAGCTCTTAAAGGAATTGGCTCGTCATTAGCTAAAGGAGAAGCTGGCGTCGCAAAAGAATTACTAAAAGGCGTTATTGAGAAAGAAGGCAAAGAAGCCGCTAAGCAAGAAATTGCTCGTGGATTCAGTAAGCCATTAGCCAAAATGCTTGGTAGAGGTTTTGAAGGAGCTAGCGTTGTTGGTCAATTTAACAAAGGCGGCGTAGAAGAGGGGATTGAAGAGGTAATGTCTACTGTCGGCTCATTTATTGTTGACCGTGTAGCTGACGGAAATTGGAGTGACGCAGATTATAATCAATTAGTAAAAGACGCATCTAATGCATTTGTAATTGGATACGGCTCAGGCGGTATGATGAATGGTGTGTCTGCGCAATTATCAATGAAGGGTCTTACTGATGAACAAAAATCAAAAGTAGAGAAATTTAACGAGGTAGCTAACAACGAAAATCTTCCAGCTGAAGTACGTAAAATAGCAAAAGATAAAGCAGATGACATTATCAGAGAAAGTGCAGATATGTCTTATGCTGGATATGATGAATTAGCCAAGATTCCTGTAGAGCAAAGAGTAGAAGCATTCACGTTGCTTAGCCAAATTAATGCACAAGAAGCATCAAAGAAGGAGGTTAAAGACGTTGATATTGTTGCTGAAATAGACAAGTCTATTCAAGCAAAAAAAGACCAATATAACTACCTGCTTACAGGTATTAAGCCTGCTACTGAAGCTGCCAAAGAGGAAGCTCCTGCGACAGAAGAACAAAAACAAGTTCAAGCTCAAATTAAAACAGAGCAAGAGGCTTATCAAGAGGAACTTGCTAAAGCACAGGCAAGCTTTAACGTAACTATGGGTGTGCCTACTGAGCCAATGAAGTTTACTGCTGGATTCTCAGTTAAAACAGGTGGCGAAGACATTACCCCTAATAATGAATTTTCTCCTTCTCCTAATTACCCATTAGAAGTACAAAAGCAAGAAGGTGGAAAGCGAGTTCAGTTTACTACAAAGACTAGCCCAGATGCTTTACTTGAGGCTGATGTATATACAGTAAATCAGAGAGGCAACAAGTTTGCCACTATCTTATCTACTAAGCGTAATGGTGTACAAGAATACTACGTACCAGAATTAGAAAACGATAAGCCATTCTCTAACTTAGATGATGCCAAGTTTGCTGTACAAGAAAAACTTACTGGCGTCTTATTAAATGAGAAAGAAAGAAGCGGAATAGATAGACTTCGCGCTGACAAATATATACCTAAAGCAGATATTGTTATCAAGAATGATAACGGGCAGGAAGTATTATTAGACCCTAAAGCTAAGAAGTCGATTTCAAATGCAGTAAAAGCATTCAAGTCTGTTAGCGCTGCCCCTGTATATTTATATAGAAATACAGAAGATTTCAAGAAGGGTGTTGCCAAAGAATTAGGCGAAGACAGCGAAGCATTAGAGGCAGCAGGAAAAGTTGGTGGAGGATTCTTTACCAACGCTAGAGATGAGGATTCTATTCATATTAACCTTGCCAATATCTCAGAGACAACTATTGCTCACGAATTATTCCATGGCACAGTAGTTAACGTAGCAAGACAAAATCCTTCAGCATTTGCTGCAATGAGAGATGCTATCATCAATAAACTTGGAGATAGCGACTTGATTAATGTATATGATGAAAAAGGAAAATTAGTCAAGTTGACTGCTAAGGAATACTTAGACCGTTATAGTAAACAATACTCTCCAGACCAACAAGCTGAGGAGTTCTTGAGCGAGTTAACAGGATTGCTAGCTACCGATATGGCTAAGCTAAAGGATACTACCATTTGGGAAACAATCAAATTAGCAATTCGCAATCTTGTCAAGACAGCAGGCATTGATATTCCAATCTTTGATGAGACGGCAAATACCAATGAAACAGTTCAATTCTTTAGGGACTTATCTAAATCATTAAAGACTGGCAAGGAGATTAATCTAGGTAAACTAAAAATAACAAATGAAAAGCAAACCACTAAACAGGGAGCTGCTGTACAAGCAACTAACGGAGAAAGCCAAATTGCAGAAGAAGATGCGGGTCTTCGAGATACTGTTTCAGACGCTGTTGAAAAGAAACAAAGGAGAAGTGGAAACCCGATAAAAAAGAAAGATAGACCTCCGTCTAAAGAAGGGGTAAGAGCATTAGCTATTGAGCCTGTTAATCCATCTGATTATGTATATCAATATTTTGCTAAAAATGGGCAAGTATTGCGCGGAAATAAAGATTCGAATGAAAAAGATGCGTTATTTTCTCTATTTAGTAAGGGCAGGCAAGGAGTAAAAAAAGAAGCTACTAAAGAGCTTCAGGATAGAGTCAATATGATTGACAATCGCGAAAATGGAGCTTTGTCTATTTCCGAGATTGCAGAAAAGTTATTTGCCGAATACCAGCAAGCAACTAAAGGAGATGTCGGCATAGATGTAAATACTCCATATGATTATATGGATTTCAGAAATGCTGTAGAAAATGCGATTCTTGGATATAAATCTGGAAAAGCAATGGCTATAGCTATGCTAGAATCAAAAAACCAGTCTACTGAAGAAGATGCTATGGCATTGACTGAGGACGAAGAGTTTGATAAGCTAAGAATCCAGGCTGAAGCAGCCGCTATGGGCATGACCTACGAAGAATTCAAAGCTAAGTTAGCTGAGTTCGAAGGCAACCCTACTATTGGTGCTATTGAAGACGCATACGCTCAAGCATTAGATATGATTAACGATGAGGATATGGCTAAGCTATATGAATTATCGGATGAAGACGTAGCTAAGATTGACGAGTTAATGGCTAACCTAGATGATAACACAGGAAAGCTTGACGATAAATTAGCTGAGCAGAAGAAAGTTGTTCGCGACTTAGAGGCTGAAAGGAAGAAAGTTATCGCGGCAATTGAAAAAGCTGGCAAAGAAACACAGCTTGATATTACTGGCAAAGCTCCTATTCAAGAGCAGTTATTTGGCGCGGACACTAAATCCTTAACTGATAACTTAAACGCCATTGATACGCAATTAGCTGCAGCCAAAGCAGACGTAGCGGCTACACAATCAGCTATCGATTTCCAAGAAAGAGGCACTGTTGAGATGTTTAAGAAGGAGGCTCCTGTTGCTGAAGCGGAAGAATCATTCTTCAAGAATAAGCCAAACTCAAGAAGGGTTGTAATTGACGCAGAGAAAATCAAAGAAGAAAAGCCACAAGCTTACGAATACCTTAAAACATTTAAGGGTTATGAGGATTTTACAATCAATGACATAAAAGGAGTTTTAGTTGCTGCTTATAATTCAATGATGAAATATAAGTCTGGAGCTGAAATCAAAACAGAGCAGATATCTCAAATCGAAGATATTATTGATGTAGGCAGCGCCTCAAATACAACGACTAAGGAGAAATTTAAGTCGGATATGAAGCAGAGCGGCGACTTTACGAACGCAGAGCTATTAATATATAACGAAGTAGTTGATTCGCTCAACACCGATTTGATGCCAGAATATAATTCTAGTAAAGAATCATTGAAGCTGATTGGAATAAATGCTGACAAGTATTTGAATTTCTATGCATTGCCTAGCAATATATTGAGAGCAAGTCAGCCTCAGACATTTATACATGAAATAGGTCATTTCTCCTTCTATAATATCTTATCCAAACAAGATAGAATAGAATTTCTAAAAGGAATGATTGATTCTACTTATGGCAATAAAGGGAAATCGTTAGCCAGCAGAATTGCTATGACATCGGAAAAAGCAGAATACAAGGACGCATTCCGCACATTCCAGTACAAGACTAACGTAGCTGATAATTTTTCAGAATATTTTGCTGAGCAATTCCAGCAATGGTATGTTGGGAAGAATCTGAATCCAAGTCAATTCGATACAATATTTGCTAAGGTCGAGAAATTCCTACAGAAATTAGTCGACAAGCTAAAATCGGGAGATTATATTGACCAGTCGCTAGTTAAGTATTTTGAAAAAATATCTAGCGCTAGAGGTGCTGCTATCGCAGAGCAGACTAAAGTCACTAAAGCAGAATCTGCTGCTGAATCAAAGGTTGCTAAAGAAATCAACTCAATTCAAGGAGAAATTGAGTCTTATGAGCGCGACATTGAAGATGCTACCGAGGAGATAGAAAACACTAAGTACAACTATCGCGAAACAGCGACTGAAATTAAAGAGAAGAAAGCTGCTCTTGCAAAAGAAAAACTAAGCAGAGATGAGCGCGAGGAAAGAAAAGAAGAATTAGATGCTGAATTAGAAGACGCTGCTGACGAAAGAGATACTTATATCGAACAATATAAGGATACAATCGCAGATGCTAAGGCTGAAATCAAGAAGCTAAATAAGCGTCTAGCTAAACTTCAGCAATCTGAGGTTAGCGCTAAATTGCAAAAGCAAGAAATTTCTGTTGCTTCTGCATTCGCTAACACTAACAAGGTATTGAAAGATAAATTCAATATCAAGTCAGTAGCTGGAGAAGGTGGCGCTGTTGTTGCTAAATACCAATCTATGGCGTTGCGCCATGGAAGTCCGTACAACTTTAATAAGTTTACTTTAAGTAAAGTTGGAGCAGGCGAAGGTCAACAAGTATATGGATATGGCTTGTACTTCTCTGAAGACCCTAATATTGCTACTGCATACTCTAGGTCAAATCAGGGAAACAAACTAAAGAATCTTGGGATATTAAATAAAGTTCCAGAATCTAAGCGCGAAGAATTATACAAGATGATGCAGCAGTCTACTGCTACAATCAATGATGTAAAAAAATGGCTAAATGACAACAAGGGATTCTTTGGATTAGCTATACCAGCGAATGTAAGAGAGCAAGTAGAAAAAGCTTTTGGAGAAAGAGCTTTATATACGGTTCAGGTTGAGTCTCAAGATTGGAGAAATTTTAAGTGGTTAGATTGGTCTAAGCCTTTAACCAACGCTGACATATATGTACTTGGCTCAAAAGCTAAATCTATTATCCCTGAAATGCAGAGAGCATTAAATGGAATGATAAACCAGCAGAAATCTAAGCCAGGCTCATTTAAGCAAAGCGAGTACAATGAAGCCATTAATATAATTAATATGGCTGAGATTATTGGAGATGCTGCTAGAAGTGGAAGATTCAGTAATATGACTGGCAAAGATTTCTATCAAACAATACAGAAATCTCTAGGTAGCCAAAAGAATACGAGCGAGTTATTGTATATGTTTGGATACGATGGGGTTAGGGTGCCTACTTATTTTATGTTATCTGGAGGCAAGGATACAGGCAAGTCTAACTATGTTGTATTTAACGATAGAAATATCAAGATTGTCAACAAGCAAGTTGCTAAATTCCAGAAGCAAGGAATGTCTGTTGCACCTAAGTCTATTGAAGACATCAAGTCTAAGAATCCTGATGTTGAATTGGATTTATACGAGAACAAGTCTACTAAAGAGATTTCGTTATCTAAAATCGTTGTTCCAAAAGAAATGAGAAATCAAGGCGTTGGAACTGAGATTATGCATGATGTAACTAGATATGCTGATGCTAATCAATCTAGAATAAACCTTACGCCATCTAATGAATTTGGCGGAATCAAATCTAGATTAGTTAATTTCTATAAAGGATTTGGATTCGTTGAAAACAAAGGCAAGAACAAGGACTTCTCTACAAGAGAGTTGATGTACCGCTTACCCTTAGAAGAGGTTAAAGCAGAAGAGCCTAATGCAGTATTCACTACGCTAAGAACAGATAAGCCTATTGGGTTTAACTACGATACTGATTTAGTTGCAAGAGAGCGTTTCAATATTCCTAGCCTAAAAATAATTGGTGAAGGTAGCGACAGGGTTGTATTTGACTTAGGAGGCAATAAAGTCCTTAAGGTAGCTAAAACTGCTCGCGGATTGGCTCAGAATATGTACGAAGGAAGCTATGACTTAGTAGAGGAAGGAATCATCCCTGAAGCGTTTGAGACTGGATTAAACTATATCGTTACAGAGAAAGTTGAAACAGCGAAAGGTAACAAGGCGGTAAATGACTTGATGCGTGAGCTAAAGAGATTTACTCAAAGAGATTTCGATAATCGCACATCTGAACTGCAAGATGTATTGGTTGCCAATGATTTAGATTATGTAATGAATTACGATATTCTTTATGGCGACTTCTCTGCGGCTAGAAACTGGGGCGTTAAAAACGGCAAGCCTATCCATCTTGATGGAGGAACATTCGGCGGCGTTAGAATGATTAATCAATTTAGCGGAGTTAAAAATCTTGAGGACGACGACTTCAGAGAAGTTTACTACAAGAGCCGTCAAGCTAAGTCTGAGTTCAAAGACAAGGATACGTTTACTAAGTTCCAAAAACAAGGAATCTCAGTTGCGCCAGCGTACAAGTATCAGATGAACGAAATGTTCAAAGACCCACAACGTCTTGCTAGAGACATTCAGTCCAAGTATGATATTCGCACAACGCTAAGAGAAAGAGGCATCAAGGAAGCTAAACTTGTACAGGTTGAGAAGGATATGACCGACAATGCCGTTATTGGTGCATTGTCTAAGGTAGCTGTTCGCGCATTTAAAGGTATTGGAGCTCTTGAAAACGCTACAGCATTTAAGGCTGGGGACGAAAAGGTTAAGGCGAAGGACGTCCTAACAGGGTGGGCTAAGGTAGTTGGAAATAGTATGCGTAATGTTACACTTAAGTCTATCCAAAGCAACGACAGATTTGCTGCAGCAACAGGTCGTGTAGCTGCATCACTTTTCGGGAACTTAGCTAAATCTAATGTATTGCAAAAAGAGAGAGCCTTAAGAACTGGCTCACAGACTGATGCTAATAACGAGATTGCAATGTTGTCGAAAGGTCTTAATGGCATGATTGGATTTGACGAGAAGGCTTTATTAAGAGTTCATTCTTTGTTGGACCCAGAAGCATTCCTTGAGAACGAAGATAAAGTTAAGTCTCCATCTGAGCTATCCTTAAATGAACTTAGACTATATAACACCCTTCGTGATATGAATGATTTCATTCACGAATGGCATTACGAAAACGGATTCATTGATGCTCCTACCTACGAGAAACACAAGGGCAAATACTTTGCTCGTATGTACGAGGAGATTGAAAGAAAAGAATTCACCGACTTGCACGATGCTATCGATAAGATGCCTGCTGGAGCGGACTTCAGAATGTTTAAGGCTAGAAAGGACTTTTCAGAAGTAGAACTTACTTTAATGAATGACCCTATCTACATTACATCCAGAAGACTTGCTACAATGTTGCATAACAAGGCTACGATTGAATTCTGTAATGCTATGGCTAACGACCCTTCTTACAAGACATTCAAGAAGGAGAGCGATTTGCCAGAAAACAACAAGAAGGGATTCAAGAAGCTAGAGTCTAATGGCGGAGGCAAGAGATATGGAGAATTGACAAATAGATATGTACCGCTTGCTCTATACGAAGAGCTAAGAGGAACTACGTTTGCTAATCAATTCATATCCAAATCTTATGATGCTTTAAGAATGTATGATGGTTTAGCTATTCGTCAGTTTATGAAGAAGACTAAGACGATTTACAACCCTACTACAAGATTAGGTAACATCACATCCAACTTTGCTTTCGCTTGGTTAGCTGGCGTTGACCCATTCACTATGATTAAGAATCGCACAAGAGCAAAAGATTCTCTTGACGCTTATGATGAGTGGGCTAAGGATTTGGCTATTGCAGGTATTCTTGGAACAGATATCGTTTCAGCGGATATGATGCAAAAGAAGAAGCTAAAGGAGCGGAAGGAAGATGTGGTTGGACAATTTGTGTCTGGCAAGTATGAAAGCCTTGAGTCTCAATTCTTAGATTTCTTAAATAAGAAAGGTGCGTCCAAGGCTGCTATTGAAAAAGCTAAGGCTAAGAGAGATTTGTTTAATACAAAGAGAAAAGAGTTAGACAAATATATGCTTGAATCATACGGAAGAACGGATGACGTGGCTAAGATATCTTTATACCGTTCTTTAGTTGAAGACTATGGCAAAACAAAAGAGGAGGCTATCCAAATCGTAGGCGAGTCAATGCAGAACTACGCTACAGTAGGTAAGGCTTACCAATTCTTCTCTAAGGTTCCTGTTGTAGGTAATGCATTCGTTAAATTCAGTTCTGACTTAGTTAGAATTGTAGGGAATGGCTTTGCTAACAGACCTTTATATATGGCTTCTTTCTTAGGAATGATGTATGCTACAGCTAGATTGTTATCTGAATTATCTGGAGAGCCAGAAGATGAAAGAGAAGCACGCGAAGCTAGAGCATTTATCCCTAAGATTCCTTTAGGATTCACGGATATTCCTTTGACTTGGAAGGTTGGCAAGTACGAAGTTAATGCTGCTCGTTTCATATCTCCTTACTATGTATATGATGCTGGATATCGTTCTGATGCAATCGCCGAGTTAACTAAGTTTGCTCCATTGCAATTATCTTATGATAATAAGATTGGCTGGGTATCAGATTATACACCTACATTAGGAGACCCATTAACAGCTCCTTTAATACAGGTTGCTATGGATAAAGACTACAGAGGTATGCCGATTGCTGACCCATTTGGTAGCAAGTATACTAACGAAACCGTTACTGAGTCTGAGGCTAAATGGAATAGAATCAACTACCTAGGGCACAGCTATGGCTCTCCATTGTGGGGATTTGTGGCAAACACTATATCTGCAGCAAAAGGAGAAGGTGACCTATACGGAAGAAGAAGAGACTTGGGTAGCGCAATACTTAATAGCGTAATCAAGGTTCAAGAAATGACTTCTGATGACGTAAGACGCTCTGTGGAGAATGAGATAAAGTATATTGACTCAGAGTACAAGCAAACAAAGACTGATATCACATCAAGAAGAAACAGTGACATCAAGAGAATTCAAGAAGTAATGGAGTCTGATGCTAGCGAATCTCAAAAACAAGAGCAGATAGACGAAATAAAATCTGACTACACAGAATTTGCAGAAGAGAAGGTGGATAAGATAGGTAAATTAGTAGAGAAAAGGGATGTGCCATACCAAAGATGGCTCAGACTACAAAAACTGAGAAAATAATGATTAAGAAAACAAAGGGAGGCTACAAGTTAGTCTCCCAAAAAACAGGTCGCAACTTAGGCACTGCTAAGACTAAAGCAGGTATCATCAAGCGCGAGAAGCAGGCAGAGATGTT
>Ga0222712_10005140_pt1 | contig 13397 bp, 11 predicted proteins | sample C33_657DmetaG_FD_165043 | JGI IMG/M metagenome (GOLD analysis project Ga0222712, IMG submission 165043) | Estuarine water microbial communities from San Francisco Bay, California, United States - C33_657D | ecosystem: Environmental > Aquatic > Marine > Unclassified | place: USA: California...
ACGGTCACCCCCAAGGGCCCCGGTCAGTGAGGCCAACATCAAGGCCGTCCTCAGGCTTGGGCCGACTCAGGCTTGGCTGTTGTTGAGCGGAGGCAGATCGCGCTCCAGCTCAAGGATGCGCTGCAGCGCGTCGAGAAATTCATCCGCAGCCTCAAGCGGAAGCATGATCGTGTCGCGGCGTCCACGCACATCCTCGGTGATTTTGATGACACGGCCGCGTTCATTTTCCTTGAGATCGAGGAAAAAGATTTTGCGCTCCGTCACAATTTTCTCGGAGTGCAACGCGGGTGAACCCCGGCGCGGTTGATCGTCAAATTCTTCAGTCCTCATGCGTGAAATCTCCTCGTATAGCTGACTACCACTGCCATTGTAAAAATCTGGGGCGTTCTGTCAATGCTGCTCATTTGCGGTCCCATAGGAAATGCTCAAGGCGAATTTTGGTCGCCCGTTCGCGCGCCTCAGGGGCGCGGTTGCCGTTGCTTTGTGCCAGCTTTTCAGCCAGCCTTGCCGCGGCCTCCCATTGTTTGGATTGCTCCAGCAGATCAATTCCCAAGAAGCCGGCGCGGTAGTACCAGAGGAAGTCTGTGGGCGTGACATTGCGAATGAAGTCATTGGAGGCGATGACCTCGTGGCAGGCTTCGATGGCGGCAGGGAGGTCTCCGGCTTGTCGGTGGGCCATGGCTAGCGTGAAGCCTGCGCGCGCGCGCCATTGGCGCTCAAGTGTCTTTTCGCTCAGCAGTTCCGTCAGGGTGCCGATGGCCTCAGCGATTGGCAGCCCCTGCTTCTGAGCCAGCAACATCTGCAACTCCGCCTTCTCGCAGGAGAGGGTCCAGCGCGTCTGGCGCGGTGTTGCTGCGTCAGCAAGCAGAGACTCAACGACCTTCAGTGCGGCTGGCTCCTGGGAAAATTGGCGCAAGGCACCGATCTGCTGCTGTCTGGCCTGCAGTGCCAGTGGCCCACCCTGATCTGCGAGTTGCTGCCAGAGCGCCAGCGCTGCGCTTCTGCCCTCCTCGTTGAGCATTGCCATGGCACATTGGCCGGCAAAAAACAGCGCGGTGTCGGCGTGAGGGCTGTTGGGATGATTTCGCGCCACCGACTCGAAGGCGCGGCGGGCGGCGGCGTAATCCTCCAGCTGATGGTGGGTCTGCGCCACCTTCATGCCGATGAGTGCAGCCAGTTCGGGATTGGGGTTGGCCGAGAGCATGGCTTCCCCCTGCAGGCAGAGCTCGCGCAGCTCACCCATTGCTTCAAGGCGGCGCAGGCGGGCGAGTTGCAATCGTTCCGTCAACGCGCTGTCCAATGTGCCTTGCCGTTGTTCCAATGACGCGAGCAGGCGCTGCGCCTCTTCAATCCTCGGTGGCTCGCTGGCCAGCAACAACTCAGCAAGCGTGATGCGAAGCAGGGACTCGCCCGCGGGGTCTTGAGGGTTCTTTAGCAGTGCTTCCAGGGCGCGAATGGCTTCATCGGCGGATGCTGGTTGGCTGGCGAGCCAAAGCGCGCGCTCAATCTCAAGGGCATTTTGCGCGGCTGGCCCTCCTTGTTTGCGGAGTTGAACCAGCTGAGTTGCGTAAAGCTCGCGGCGTCCCGCCTGCAGGGCGGCAATTCCGCCATTGTGCAGGGCGGCGAGTTGCGCAGCTGCGGGTTTGAGGGTTTTGGCGCTATGGACAAAGGCTTGAGCTGCGGCAAGGAAGTCGCGTTGCCGAAGGGCAACGGCGGCGAGTTGAAACTCCAGCTCCGCGGGCAAGGCCTCCTGCAGCTGCCCGCCCTCGCCGCTGAGGCTTCGCCACTGTTTGAGCAGCTGTTGGCTGCGCGCAGCATGCTGCAGATGATCGTGCCACTGAGCGGCTAGGGCTGTGCCCTCGGCTCGGAGTGCCGGGTCTGGCGCGAGAAGCAGCAGGGTCTCCAGCAGGCCGATTGCCTCGAGGTGCCGCTGTTGCCCTGCTAACCAAGCGCCCATGAGCAGCAGGCCGTAATGCCTTCGGAGATCGCGTTCGGGCTGAGGTGCTTGTCCGTCCTCCATAGAGGCTGGTTGCAGCCATTGCAGCCAAGCGCTCGGGGGTTGCAGTAGGCTGTCCTGCGTTCGAAGCGCGCGTTGCATCAGGCGCAGAGCCTGGGGCCACAACGAGCTGGCGGGCCCCTTGTCCAACAGTCCGCAGCAGCGGGCGAGAGCCTCCGTAATTTCGCCGCGCCGCATTTCCAACTCTGCCAACAGAAGCAGGGCGGCCTGCTGCACTCCAGGCCCGCCCAGCGTGCTGGCAACCAGTTCACGCAGCGGAGCCAGAGCCTGATCCTGCTGGCCACGCTCCACCATGGCTCGGGCCTTGATGTAGCGCGCCCTGGGGCTGGTTTCAGGTCCAATCTCTGAACTGATCGCATTGACCTGCCCCTCAAGCAAAAGCGCTTCCTGGTGCAGTTCCCTTGCTGCGGCGCTGAACTCGGAGTCAGGCTGGGCAAGCAATTCCGCTAGGCATTCGCGCGCTGCCTGAGGCTGCGACTGATCCACCAGAATTTGAGCCAGCAGCAGGCGCTCCTGGTGCGTGGCCCTGCCTTCGCGAAGCCGCGTCTCGAGCCCTTGTCTTGCCTTGGCCGTTTGGCCGGACAAAGCGAGAGCTTGGGCCCGCCAGAATTCCGCATTGGGCACCGGATATTGTTCGATGATCTTCAAGGCCTCATCTCCCCTGCGTGCGCGGGTCCAGGCTTCCACGGCGATGAGGGCTGCGGTTTGCCGTTGGGTGTCGGTCAATGATTGCAGCAATCGTGTGGCTTTGGTGGCCGCAATTTCGGGCAACCCGTCATTCATCGCCTGCAGGGCTTGCTCCAAGTCAGTGGGCTCCTCAACGGCTTCTTCGAGCGCGGGTCGAGTGGTGGCGGCGATGCCCTTGGGCTCGGGCGAACCCAGTAGCCATGGCAGGCTCGCGCCAAGCCAAGCCAGAAGAACCGCGCAACGCGAGGAGCAGAGGCGGCAGGCAGAGGGAATCATGGCTGACTATGGAACCAGATCCTGGCGTTGATCAAGCCTCTCCCGCGGAACCGCCGCTCAGGCCTGCAGTCCCCGCCACTGGGCCTCGTCGTTGAGGTTCTCAAAGGCGGCGAGTTGGTCACCCGAAGGCTCGATTGCCATGGCCAAGCCGAGTTCGAGCAAATGCTCGGCGGCGTGTTGCAGTTTGAAATCGCCCTTGCCGATGGCCTCGCGTAGCACGCCGGCGGCAGCGGGGGTGTAAAGCGCCGCAAGAGGTTCGAAATGTCCTGCAATCTTGGGAATGCGGCCAATTGCGGGAGGTTGGTGACCGCCGCAAATCCAGCGCAGCACAGCGATGTTCATCAGGGGCATGTCTACGGCCAGCACCAGCGTTGGCATTTCAAAATGCTCAAGGCAGCGCAGGATGATGCCCAAGGGACCGCCCTCATGGGTCTCAGGGTCAAACAGCCACTCAATGAATTCTGGCGCTTCCGGGTCTCGATGCAGTTGCTGCCCTTCGCGGCAGGCGACGCCAAGTCGCAGGGGATGCATGGCCTGCAGAATCTGCGCCTGCCGCAGCCACAGCGCCTGACCCTTGAGACGCAAAGTGGCCTTGTCTTGGCCCATGCGTCGGCTTTGGCCTCCACAGAGCAGCACCGCACCCAGGACAGGCGGAAGTTGCAGGTGAATGTTCATGGAACCCAGAGACCAAGGGCAGCTTTGCGCCTTTGCGAGTTGCGGGCAAGTGGCAGCTTGACTCAAATGAAGATGCACAACGCTTGCGTTTGACACCTCGGTGGGTCATACCGCAGGGATGAGTTCTGCTCCACAACCGCGTCTGGCAGATGCCGCCGAGTCAGGCTTGAAACGCTGCGTTGGGCGCTGGGAGGTGCTTTGGTATGGTTTGGGCTCCATGCTTGGCGCGGGCGTCTATGCCCTGATGGGGCGGGTGGCGCAAACTCAGGGCAATGCGGTGTGGTTGGCCTTTGTGGTGGCGATGCTGGTGGCCATGCTTACCGGCCTGGTTTATGCCAGCGTGGGCAGTCGTCTGGCCCGGGCCGGGGGCGCGGCCTCGGTGGTGCATGCTGCCTTCGAGCGTCCTGCGCTGACCTACACCGTGGGGCTGGCCGTGATGATGAGCGGCCTGACCAGCATGGCCACGGGCATGCAGGCCTTGGCCGAGAACCTGGGCCGCCTGATGCAGTGGTCCATGCCCAGCAAGGCCGTGGCCCTCATGCTGGCCAGTCTGGTCTGCTGGGTGGTGGCGCGCGGCATTCGTGAAAGCATGCGCCTCAATGTGCTGTGCACCTTCGTTGAAGTGGGAGGTCTCGTGGTCATTGTGTTGGCCGGCCTACGCTTCTGGGGCGGCGTCAATTACCTGGAAACGCCGCTGAGTCCCGTGCAGGGCACGGCCCTGGCCGGGTTGGATTCGGGCTTGGTGCTGCAGGGTGCGGTGCTGGCCTTCTTCTCCTTCATCGGCTTTGAGGATATTCTGAATTTGGGCGAGGAGGTCCGCGATCCCAAGCGCAGCATCCCCTTTGGATTGATCGGGGCCATGATCTTGGCGGCCCTCATCTATGTGTCGGTGGCCATCACAGCCGTCTCCGTGGTGCCGTGGCGGGAGCTGGCCCAGAGCAAGACTGCGCTGGTGGAGGTGGCGCAGCGGGCCATGCCCGGCGTGCCGCATCTTGATGTGGCCTTTTTGTTGGTGAGCTTTTTTGCCATCGGCAACACGGCCTTGCTCAATGCGCTGATGGGCTCGCGCCTGCTCTACGGCATGAGCACTCAGGGGCTGTTGCCTGCGGGCTTGGGGCGTTTGCACCCGCAGCGCCGCACCCCGCAATTGGCGGTTGGGGTGATGTGGTGTCTGGTCTTGTTGCTCATCGCGCTGGCCGATGTGCGTCAATTGGCCGAGGCCACGGTGCTGTTGTTGCTGGCGGTCTTTACCGTGGTGCATGTTGCCGCCTGGCGTCTGGACCGCCGGCCTCAGGTCGGGGCCGAGGGCGGGTTTCGCGTGCCGCGCTGGCTGCCAGTGCTCGGCACCTTGGCCTGCCTGATTCTCATTGTCGCCAGAGCGCGCAGCGCCTGGTTGAGTCCCCTGCCCTCAGAGCAGCGCGCCCCCCTGCTGGCCTTGGGCATTGTGGTGGTGGGCATGCTTCTGCACCGGGTCTTCAAACCCCGTCGGGTCCTGCTGGAGGGGTAGGCCCTCTTCGGAGTCCAGGCTCCGGGCCTCGGGGGCCTGGTCTGCAATCCGGGTTGAACTCGCCTCCAGCCTGCGCATGATGGGTGGCTCAAGCCAGACCCCCCATTATTTTTCCATGAATTACGATCTGATTGTCATTGGCGGTGGACCCGCCGGCTATGTCGGAGCCATTCGCGCTGCGCAATTGGGCAAGAAAGTGGCCTGTGTGGAAAATGATCGCGCCGGGGGCACCTGCCTGAATTGGGGTTGTATCCCCACCAAGGCCCTGCTGAAAAACGCTGAGCTCTATCATACCCTCAAGCATCGCGCCGATGAGTTCGGTCTGAAGGTCGGGTCTCTGGATTATGACTGGAGCAAGGTCATCGGCCGCAGTCGCGGCGTGTCTGACAAGCTCAACAAGGGCATCGAGTTTCTCTTCAAGAAAAACAAGGTGGATTACCTGCGCGGCACCGCCAGCTTTGCTGCCGCCGGCAAGGTCAAGGTCACCGCAGCGGACGGAAGCAGCGAGGTTCACGACGCCGCTCAGGTGCTGGTGGCCACGGGAGCCCGCAGCCGCCCCATGCCCGGTCTGCCCTTCAATGGAAAGACCGTGATCGGCAGCCGCGAGGCCATGACCCTGGCCCAGCAGCCCAAGAGCATGGTCATCATTGGCGCCGGCGCCATTGGCATTGAGTTTGCCTACTTTTACAACGCCTACGGCACCAAGGTTACCGTGGTGGAAATGCAGCCCAACATCCTGCCTGTGGAGGACACGGAAGTCAGCCAGACCCTGGAGAAAAGCCTCAGCAAGGCCGGCATTCGCCTGCTGACTCAGACCAAGATTCTTTCGGCTCAGGATCAAGGCACTTCGGTGCGCCTGGAAGTGGAGGGCGCGGCCAAGGAAATCATTGAGGCTGAGGTGGCCCTGGTGGCCATTGGCGTGTCTCCGGTGTTGCCAGAGGGCCTGAACTTTAAGTTGAGCGACCGCGGCTGGCTGGACACCGACGCGCGTTATCAGACCAGCGTGCCTGGAGTCTACGCCGCCGGCGACATCATTGGTCCGCCTTGGTTGGCGCATGTGGCCAGCTACGAAGCGGTGCAGGCCGTGGAGGGCATGTTTACCAAGACCACGCCCAAGAAAGTCACGGTGTTCCCTGGCTGCACCTACTGCCATCCGCAGGTGGCCAGCATTGGACTCACCGAGCGCGCGGCCAAGGAAAAGGGCCTGAAGTTCAAGGTGGGCAAGTTCCCCTACCAGGCCAGTGGCAAGGCCCTGGCCGCCGCCGAGCCTGAGGGCTTTGTGAAGATCCTCTACGGCGAGAAGCACGGCGAGATCCTCGGCGCGCACATCATCGGCAGCGAGAGCACAGAGCTGATTGCCGAGATTGCCCTGGCCATGAACCTCGAAGCCACCTGGGACGAGATTGAGGCCACCATCCATGCCCATCCCACGCTCAGTGAGATGATCAAGGAGGCCACGGAAGTGGCCAAGGGCCACCCCATTCATGTCTGATCAGTTCAGCTCAAATGCATCGGGCAGTCGCGCCATGACGCGGTAGATCGGCCCCATCTGCATCAGCGTCTCGCTCCACAAGTTGGCAGGCTCAGGGCAGTCGATCTGAAGCCTGCTGGGGGCCGTCGAGATCCAACAGCGTTGTTGCAGTTCGGATTCCAGTTGGCCCTTGCCCCAGCCGCAGTAGCCGATAAAGCCCAGCACCTTGTGTCCGCGCTTGAGGGCCTTGGCCGCATCCTCGACCGAGAGATGGGTGCGGCACTTGAACTGACGGCCGCGGGCCTGCCAATGCATGGCGGCGAAGGCCATTTTGTCCGCGGCCACGGGCCCGCCGATGAAGACGGGAGCCTCGGCCAATGGGCCAAATTCCTCATCGGGCAGAAGGTCCGCAACTCGTTGATAGAGGGGGCGATTGAGAATATAACCAAAGGCGCCCTCGGACACGCAGTGCGCGGCCATGTACACCACGCTGCGGCAGAAGTTTTCGTCGCGCAGCGAGGGCGTGGCCAAAAAAAGTTGTCCGGCAAGAGCGCCCTGGGGCTTGGAGTCAGAGGACATAAGCGCGAATCCCAAGCCTCGCACATTCCCTGCCAATTGCACGGGGAATCGGCGGCCTGAAGAGCAGCCTTGGGATCAAATCTCTGGCGCCCCGGCCCAGCTCTGGCTAGCATCACGGCCCTTACCCTCCATGTCGCAGGCCCTTTCCCCTGAATTCCAAAGCGCAAGGCGCAAGGCCTTCTGGCGCCTGCTGCCGGTTCTCTTCATCAGCTACATGGTGGCCTACATTGACCGCGTCAATGTGGCGGTGGCCAAACTGGGCATGGCCAAGGACCTGCCCGCCTTTGGCGAGGAGGTCTTTGGTTTTGGGCAGACCATGTTCTTCCTGGGTTATTTTCTGCTGGAGGTGCCTGGCTCGCTGATGGTGGAGCGCTGGAGCGCGCGCAAGTGGATCAGCCGCATCATGATCAGTTGGGGGCTGATGGCCGCGCTCACCGCCTTTGTCAGCACGCCCAAGGAATTCTGGACCGTGCGCTTTTTGTTGGGGCTGGCCGAGGCCGGCTTCTTCCCCGGCGTCATTGTCTATCTCACCCATTGGTTCACCTCGCGCGACCGCGCCAAGGCCCTGTCCATTTTCCTGGTCGCCACGCCCTTTGCGCAGATGCTTGCGCCGATCTCCGTGCAACTGCTCGACATTGGCCGCAGTCCCGAGAACCCTGCCCTTCTTGGCATGGTGGGATGGCAGTGGGTGTATGTTCTGTGGGCCCTGCCGGCCTTGGTGCTTGGCGTCGCGGTGCTGTGGCTGCTCACCGACAAACCGCATCAGGCCAGCTGGTTGACCCAAGGCGAGGCGCAGGCCCTGGAAGCCGAGTTGGAGCGCGAACGCGTCGAGCAGGCCCGTGGGCGCCGCATGACACTGGGGCAGGCCTTCTCGCATCCCAAGGTGCTGCTGCTTTGCCTGGCTTATTTTTGCATCACCACCTGCAGCCACAGCATGGAGTTGTTCATGCCCAGTGTGCTCAAGGATTGGTACGCTGTCACCAAGGACAACTTCAAGTGGCTCATCGTGCTGCCGCCCCTTCTGGCGCTGGTTGGTCAACTGCTCGGGGGCTGGAGTTCGGATCGCTTCGGCGAACGCCGCCTGCACGCCAGCGTGCCGTTGATGTGGGGAGCTGCGGCCATGCTCATGGCGCCCTTCACCCAAGGCTCGTTGATGGCCACCATGACCTGTCTCATGCTGGCCTTTGCCGGCTTTAAAACCTACATGCCTGCGTTCTGGTCCCTGCCGAGTCTGTTCCTGATCAAATCCGCTGCGGCAGGCAGCATTGGCCTGATCAATTCCGTGGGCAATCTCGGCGGCGCCTTTGGTCCCTGGATGGTGGGCCGCATCCGCGACACCACGCAGTCCTATGCCGGCGGCTTTTATTTCATGGGCGTCGCGATGGCGCTGGCTGCCGTCATCGTGCTTTCCCTGGGTTTGGGCAAGCGCAGCAGCACCGGATCATGAACCTCTCGGCGCCGCACAACGCTGCGCCGCCGCTCGCCTTGATCAGCGGCGGCACGGGCGCGCTGGGCCGTGAAATTGCCGCGCAACTGCGACAGCAGGGCTGGCAGGTGCACGCGCCTGGTCGCCTCGACATGGACCTGCGCGATGAAGCGGCGGTGGCCTCACAGGTTGAGGCCTTGCCGAGGTTGGATTTGCTGGTGCACTGCGCCGGGGTGCTGCGCGACGCGCCGCTGCAGCGCATGAGTGACGCGCAATTCGATGAGGTGCTGGCTGTGCATCTCGATGGAGCCGCGCGCCTGATGCGCGCCGCCTTGAAGAAGATGCTGCCGCAGCGCAGCGGCCACCTGCTGGCCGTGGCCTCCTGGGCGGCAAGACATGGCCGCGCAGGGCAGGCGAATTACGCAGCGGCCAAGGCCGGCCTCATTGGCCTGATGCAATCCCTGGCGCTGGAATACGGCAAACGCGGCATTCGCTCCAACAGCGTGCTGCCCGGGTTTTTGGAAACGCCGATGACGCAGAACCTGCTGCAGGACAAGGCCACTCGGGCTGCCCTGCTCGATCAGCACGCGTTGGGCCGTTTCAACACGGTGCAGGACGCCGCGCGCTTTGTGGTGTTTTTGCAGAGCATGGCCCATGTCAGCGGCCAGGTTTTTTCCCTCGACAGCCGCGTGGCGCGCTGGGTTTGAGGGTGGTCCTGCCCCGGCTTCAAAACGGGCAGTGGCGCAGCGCCCAGCCAATGAAGAGCGGCGTGGTCAGGGTGCTGACCAGGGTGGTGGAAAGCACGCATTGCACCGCCACGGGTGGATGGCCTCCGTAGTGACTGGCGATCATGATGTTGAAGACCGCGCTGGGCATGGCCCCTTGAACGATGAGAATGCGCTTGAGTTCCGTGCTGATGGGCAGCCACCAGGCACAGGCCAGAAACAGCATCGGGATGAGCGCCAGGCGCAACACCGGGGCCAGCAAGGTCACCGGCCAGGAGATCGGATCGCGGCCCCAGATGCCGGCAATCGAAGCGCCGATGATCAACACCGCCAGAGGCACGGCGCAACTGCCCAGCATGCGGAAGGTGCCCATCAAGGCCTCGGGCATTAGGGCGTGGGCACCGGAAAAATTCATCAACAGGGCAATGAGAATGCTGATTACCGGCGGGTTGAAGGCCAGCCTCCATGGCGCCTTGGCCAGGCCCTGCAGCAGGCCCACTCCCGTGATCCAGCAGGCCAACTCCACGCCAAGGGTGAAGGTGAAAAGCACGCCCAGAGTGCCCTTGTCGGGGAACAGCGCAGTGATGATGGGAATGGCGACAAAGCCATAGTTTTGCAGGCCGCAGGACACCGCAAAACAGCGCAGCCCGCGCTGCACCTCCAGCCCAATCAAACGCCCGGCAAGATAGGACAGACCCATGCCCACACTCACCAGCGTGAAGGCCAGGCCCGAGGCCACCAGCACCGCGCTGGGCTGCATCACCGAGGGATTGCCAAGCACCCGGTCAAAGATGAGACAGGGGGTGAGCACCATGACGCAAAGCTTCATGAAGCCGGCCTCCAGAGTCTCATTGAGCCATTGCCGCCGGCGCAGAAAAAATCCAAGCGCCATGGTCAGATAGACGGGCAACACCACATTGAGGATGTTCGAGTAGGAGGGCATGCGGGCGGCTGCAGGTTGGCCCTCAGTGACGCGGGGTGCAAGCCCTCAAGCCATGGAGAAAAAACGGCCCATTGTTTGCGCTTCCCAAAGCCCTGTGTAACCTCAGTGCTTGCCCTCGCAGAGTGCCATTGTTTTTCAGCCGCTGATTGCGGCCCTGCTCTATGCCCTTGGGGCCCTGGTGCTCAAGCGTTCCAGCGATTTGGGCGTGGGGCTGTGGCGCACCACCTTTGTGGTCAACATGGTGGCGGCCCTCGTCTTTGCCTTGCTCTGGCCGCTGCTTGGCGGTCCGCCGGTGGACCGCGCCCTGCTCTGGCAACCCGCCCTGATTGGCACGCTGCTCTTCATCGGGCAGATCGCCCAGTTCCTGGCGCTTGAGCGCGGCGATGTCTCCGTGGCCGTGCCAGTGTTTGGCTTGAAGGTCATTTTGGTGGCCATGTTTTTGCCCTTCCTTGTGGGTGAAAGCGTGAGTGCCAAGACCTGGTTGGCCTCATTGCTCAGCGTGCTGGGCATTGCGTTGCTGGGGGGCCGCAAGCCCGGCGCTGGTGGCGGCAATCTGGCCATCACGCTGTTGTCTGGAGGCGTGGGCGCGGTGAGCTTTGCGATCTTTGATGTGCTGGTCCAGAAATGGGGACCGTCCTGGGGCGCCGGGCGCCTGCTGCCGCTGATCTTTGCCTTCAACGCGCTGTTTTCGTTGAGCCTGATGTTTGGCTTCAGCGCGCCCCTGGCGCAGATCCCCAGACGGGCCTGGTCCTGGTTGGGCGGCGGCGCCATGCTGCTGAGTGTGCAGAGCGTGGTCTTTGTGGGCACCGTCGCCAAGCATGGTGCAGCGGCCAGCGCCAACATCATGTACGCCTCGCGTGGATTGCTCAGCGTGTTGCTGGTTTGGGTGATTGGCCATTGGTTCTCCAACTCGGAGCAAAGCCTTGGCGCTCAAGTGTTGCGCTGGCGTCTGGCCGGCGCCGCTCTCATGTTGTCGGCAATGATGCTGGTGTTGTGGTGAGATCTGCGCCACCCTGCGTCACTCAGCGCGCTGGAGAAAAAAACGACCACCCTCCCCGCCTAGGCGTATCAGCCAAACCACGCGTTGCCAGTTCGGGCAACACCATCTCCATCCGTCCCATGCCCCACACCATCCAAACTCAGGCCCAGCGCCGTCGCTTCGACCGTTTTGATCTCAGCCGCCTGCTGCGCACGGTCTTCACCCCCACCGAGGGCTGCCGCATCGGCATTCTCATCGACCTGCCTGACTTGGCTGAAGCCAATGGCATGGCCTTTCTCAACAACCCGCAGCGCGCCATTCAGCGTCGCGCCCATGAGCACTTCCAGCTCGCCTTGCAAAACGGCGTGATGGCCGAGCTTGGCATGCACGGCGGCGAGATGTTTGCCTATGTGCAGACCGGTGGCAGCAACCTCGATCTGCCGGACCTCTGCGTGGACATGGAAGGTCGGCAGTTGAGCCTCGAGCGCGACATTTACAGCAACTACGACATCCTTCTGGCCATCACCAGTTTCTCGGCCACGGCGCCCCTGACCGCCTTTGCCAAGCAGTACGGTTTCCGTGCGGCCACCATGCACGGCGTCAATGAAGTCATCCTCAACAGTGGACTTGCCGTCGATTACGAGGTGGTCAGCCGCGATGCCGAGCGTCTGCGTCAGGCAATGACTCAGGCGGATTGGGTGGAGATTGATTTTGCTCTGGAAAGCGGCGAGGTGCTCACTGCCAAGCTCGAGCTCAGCGCCCAGGAGGCGCAAAAGTCCCATGGCCTTTGTCGCGGCAGCAAGCCCGATGTGGCCAACCTTCCGGCGGGCGAGGTCTACTTCGTGCCCACTGGCGCCGAGGGACACTTTCCCATGAAATACGAAGACGGCACGCTGGGCAAACTCACCGTGGAAGGCGGCCGCATCCTGCGCAGCGAACTCATCGAAGGCAATCCACAGACCATTGCCGCACACAACGCGCGCCTGGCCGATGACCCGATGACCGGCGTGCTGGGTGAGTTGGGCTTTGGCACTCAGGTGCTGCCGGTTTCAGGCTCCGACATTCAAGATGAGAAGGTGCTTGGCACCTGTCATTTGGCCACGGGCCGCGATGACCATCTCGGAGGCCACATCACGCCGGATCAATTCAAGCGCCGCCAAAACGCGACGCATGACGACATCCTCTTTGCGCCGCACAAGACGCCCAACTTCGACATCCGCCAAGTGCGCATGGTGCGCGGTGCGCAACGCGAAGTCCTCATCGAGCACTTCCAGCCCAGCGCCTATCTGCTCAAGGCCCTGGACACTCCCGTGCCTGGCGAAGAGCCCGTGGCCTGTGAAGCGGCCGCTGCCTGAACATGAGAGGCGGCGCGTCCTCATCACTGAGGAGCCGCGCCGCCGATGAAGGGAACGGGGTGATGGTTTAGCGCACGTTGCCGACGCTGCCGTCGCCTTCCACCAGACGCAGGGCCCAGCGAATGCCGCCGAGGATGTGGGCCTGATAGGTGCGGGCGATCTCAGGGCTGTTTTTGCGTTGTGCGGTGCCAGCCTGCCACTGCGGATCCCAGACATCTTCGCGGTGGCCAAGCGAGCTGTAAAACACGCGACCCTGACCAAACTCCTTGCACCAGGACACGGGGAAGTAACCAGGCGTGGCATCATTGGGGTGGGCGTTGAGGCCGAGCAGGCCATGCACCTTGTCCTTGGAGAAACTCTTGATGATGTAGATTTCGTCAAAGACCTTGAAGCCCGCAGGGAAGGGCTTGCCAGCGGGGTGCTGGGCATCGTGGATCACGGGTTGGATTTCCACCTGAGCCTTGTGGGTTTCAAACTCGCCGCCGAGCATGTCCACATAACCGCGGAAGGGATGATAGGTGTCTGAGCCACTGTGCATGGCCACCATCGCCTTGCCGCTGCGGATCAATTCCACAAAACCCTCGCGATCGGGGAATTGCAGGTCGCCGGTGGTGTTGGCAAAGACAAAGCCGTCGTAGTGGCGGATTTTGTCCAAGGCCATCTTCTCGGCCATGTAGGCTTTGATCTTCTGGTTCCACTCGCCATTGGCCTTGTTGAACTCGGCCAGAGCTGCGCTGTACTGCGCTTGGCGCGCACT
>Ga0222712_10005142_pt1 | contig 13395 bp, 10 predicted proteins | sample C33_657DmetaG_FD_165043 | JGI IMG/M metagenome (GOLD analysis project Ga0222712, IMG submission 165043) | Estuarine water microbial communities from San Francisco Bay, California, United States - C33_657D | ecosystem: Environmental > Aquatic > Marine > Unclassified | place: USA: California...
TATATTTAGTGTGGTCCATTAGGTCCTCATGTAAATGCATTTGAACAAGGTTTGCAAGTTCAAACTCAAACAATGCATGCTGCTGCGTTATCATCTGGGACCTCTGCAATTCATTTAGCTTTGATTCTATTGGGTGTAAAAGCTGGTGATACAGTTTTTTGTCAATCTATTACTTTTTCTGCCTCAGCTAATCCAATTGCCTATCAAGGTGCCATTCCTATATTTATAGATTCCGAAATTGATACTTGGAATATGGATCCTGTAATGTTAAGAACTGCATTGGAAGAAGCCAAACACAATGGGAAAATGCCAAAGGCTATCATTCCTGTTCATTTATATGGGATGCCTGCGAAAATGGATGAAATACTTTCAATTGCGAATGAGTATGGTGTTCCTGTAATTGAAGATGCTGCAGAGGCATTAGGCTCTAATATAGATAATAAACCTTGTGGAAGTTTTGGTGAGTTTGGTGTGTTAAGTTTCAATGGGAATAAAATTATTACAACATCAGGCGGGGGAGCATTATTGTCTGAAAATGCGGAAATGATTGAAAAGGCACGTTTCCTTGCTACTCAAGCAAGAGACTCAGCTCCTCATTACCAGCATTCTCATATTGGTTATAATTACAGGATGTCGAATGTTTTAGCAGGAATCGGAAGAGGACAATTAGAAGTCTTAAATGATCGAGTTGAAGCAAGGAGAAACAATTTTGAGAGGTATAAAAAATATTTTTCAAAGCAAAATAATGCTGGATTTACAATCAAATTTCAAGAAGCTCCTTCAGGATATTACTCTAATCGTTGGTTAACGTGTATTTTAGTCGATCCAGCATTAAATAATGGATTGACGCGTGAAATTATTAGACTTTCATTGGAAGAAGAGAATATTGAATCAAGGCCACTTTGGAAACCAATGCATCAGCAGCCAATTTTTGCAGATTCCAAGGCTTACCTTAATGGAGTGTCAGACAAATTATTTGAAGATGGCCTTTGCTTACCAAGTGGTTCAAATTTGACTAAAGAGGAGTTTGACCGAATCTTTGAAAGCTTAGACCTTGTTTTTGAAAAATACCAAAACAAATAATGTACAAAAAATATATTAAACGGATAATTGATTTTATAATAGCATTAATTCTATTGGTCATATTTTCGCCCATTATAATAATTTGTTTTATTCTATTATTAATCGTTAATAAAGGGGATGCTTTGTTTTTTCAAATAAGACCAGGCTATCAAAGTACACCATTTACGATATTAAAGTTTAAGACAATGCATGATGGGAAAGATGTTAACGGGAATCTACTTCCGGATGAAGTTAGACTGACTCCAATAGGTAAAATCGTAAGAGGATTTTCAATTGATGAATTACTTCAATTAATTAATGTAATAAAGGGGGATATGAGTTTAGTTGGCCCAAGGCCGTTACTTACACAATATTTAACACGATATACCCCTGAACAAACAAGACGTCATAATGTAAGACCTGGTATCACAGGCTGGGCTCAAGTTAATGGCCGAAATGCTTTAAGCTGGGAAGAGAAATTTAAGCTTGACGTAGAATATGTTGAGAATATTTCATTCTCATTGGATTTCAAAATCTTGTGGATGACTTTTTTGAATGTTGTTCAGCGGAAAGGAATTAGTGCTGATGGTCATGCGACTATGGAGGAGTTTAGGGGGAGTGAGGGGTGAATAATATTTCTTTTGAATAGAATTAAGCTCGCTGGATGGCGGGCTTTTTTTGTTGTTGGGGGGCTTACAGATTACCATTAAATAAAAATCAGTTGATCGTTAAGGCTAAATCTTCGCTTGTCCCAAATTTTAGTTAAATTTGCTTAACTATATACGTACCATAATACTTCAGTATGAAATTATTCAGTCGAATTCTTTTGACCCTTTCCTTTATTTTACTTGTTCATGCGGCCTTCTCACAGGCAAAACGTAAAGTAGAAGATCTTAGTGATGAAGAAATTTCAACCTTCTTCGAACGTGCCCAATCCAGCGGTATGACCGAAGCACAATTAGAAAAAGCGGCAAAAGCACAGGGTTATACTTCAGCTGATATAGCTAAAATGCGTAGCCGTTTAACGCAGATAGGGGATACGAAAACAAAGGAGAAAACGTCGACGTCGAAATCGAAAACTTCTTCCAAAAGAACGGTTTCGGGCAAATTGAGCACGAAAAAATCAAAAAAGGGGGTCAATTCAGAAGAAGAAGAAGATACGGAAGAGGTTGCGATGGAGGAAGAAATGGTTGATTCTACTCTTTTGCATAAGAAAAAGATTTATGGTGCAAACCTGTTCAATAACAAGAAATTAAACTTCGAGCCAGATTTACGTATCGCCACTCCTGTGAACTATACGCTAGGGCCAGATGACGAGTTAAATATTGACATCTTTGGCGAAGTGATGGACAATTACACAGTTACTGTGAGTCCTGAAGGTACTGTTAAGATTCTAAACCTGAGCCCAATTTATGTGAATGGATTAACAGTGGAAGCAGCCTCTGCACGCATTGTTAGTCGTTTGAGACAATTATACCAAGGATTGAATCGCCCCGGAAGTGGATCGTCTGCGATCATTACTTTAGGAAATGTGCGCAGCATAAAAGTAACCCTAGTGGGTGAAGTAGAGAATCCGGGTTCATATACCATCTCATCTTTGGCAACCGTATTTAATGCCTTGTATTTAGCGGGCGGCCCTAACGAAAATGGATCCTATCGTAGCATTCGTGTGATTAGAAACAACAAAGTGGTTCGCACCTTGGACTTATACGATTTCTTATTAAAAGCGGATCAAAAAGATAACATCCAATTAAAAGACCAAGACATCATCCGCGTAGGTGATTTTGATTCTCACGTAGAATTAGCCGGGGAAGTAAGACGCCCTATGGTTTTCGAGGCCGTAAAAGGAGAGACATTAAAAGACATCCTTCGCTATGCGGGAGGCTTTACTGATAAGGCCTATACCTATTCGCTTACTGTTCGTAGAAATACTTCGCGTGAGTTGAAATTATTAAACATCACACAAGATGAGGTAGCGACTTTCCAACCTCAAAATGGCGATTCGATTTCCGTGGGGAAAATCATCGAACGTTACGAAAACCGCGTAACGGTAAGTGGGGCGGTATTTAGACCGGGTGTTTTTGCCATTGAAAATGGTTTGACAACTGTAAAAGAATTGATTAAACGCGCGGAAGGACCTCGTGAAAATGCCTTCTTAAATCGTGCGACCATTTCTCGTAGGAAAGAAAACTATGATCCGGAAATGATTTCTTTTGACTTAGGTAAGGTATTGAGAGGGGAGTTAGCAGATATCGCGTTGCACCGGGAGGATTCCTTAACGGTTTATTCGCTAGATTCATTGCGTGAATACCAGAAGGTAAGTATCTACGGTGAAGTGAATAAACCAGGTATTTTCGAATTCCGTGCAGGAATGAAAGTGGCCGATATCATTCTAATAGCCAAAGGCTTTAAAGAAGCAGCTAGTTATGCTAAAATTGAATTATCCCGTCGTGTAATTACGCATGGAAATGATGATGCAACGAAGGAGAAAATCCAGGTGAAGACTTTTGATATCGATGGTAGCTTAAATATCAGCAACGAAGGAAGTCAATATGAACTGAAACCATTTGACATTATCTCCATTCGACGTTCTCCTAATTACGAGGTACAGAGAGGGGTGACCATTGAGGGGATGGTGAACTTCCCAGGTCGTTATGCCATACCTAAAGACGATCAAAAAATAGCTGATTTAATTTTTGAGGCGGGTGGGCTAAAGCCGGAAGGTTATTTAGATGGGGCCATCTTATACCGTGACTCGACTGTAGTGGGTGTAAAACTTTCGGAAATCTTAAGAAACCCAGAATCGAAAAACAACCTATTACTCATGGAAAATGACCGTTTGGTCATCCCACGCGTTTTAGAAACGGTTAAATTATCTGGTGGTGTTCAAAACCCGATCGCTATTGCTTTCGTGGAAGGATATAGCCTGCAGGACTATTTAGACGGCGCAGGTGGTTACACCGAATATGCAGATAAGAAAAATGTCTACGTGAAAGCTCCTAATGGGATCTCTACGAAAAGAAGACGATTCTTATTCTTTAAGATTAACCCGAAGGTGCTACCAGGTTCAGAGATTGTTGTTCCTGAATTCCCTACGAATATGAAGAAGGGACTGACCACTGCGGAAGTGATGGGTTTAACTTCAGCACTCGTATCGCTGGCGTTGACATTAACTACGTTAATTAGCAAACTTTAATCTCTCCTTTCCATGTCTACAATAGAAAATAATCAAATAGAAGATAACGGGGAGATTTCGATCAATTTTGGTGAGATTTTCCGTACGCTCAAGTCTTATCGGATATTAATTGCTACTTGTGCAGTATTATTCGCGGCTTTAGGCGCTATTTATTCCTTGACACAGCCTAACGAGTATAGCTCTAACGCGAAGCTTTTACCAGAATTGGATTCTAAATCCGGTGGTGCTGGAGGAATGGGAGGATTGAAATCTTTAGCCGGATTAGCCGGTGTGGATTTAGGTGGAAGTTCATCTAGCGCGGAGGCGATTCGTCCAGATTTATACCCTAACATTGTTCAGAGTGCTCCTCTATTACAAGAAGTATTAAAGGCAAAGATTTACAGTACGAAGCAAAAAAAATGGCAAACGGTGTTAGACTTCTTATCTGAGAAACAAGATACGGCGCCATTGGATTTAGGCGGAGATCCGTCTGAGGAGGATGTAGTTTCAGATGTAAAATTAGATAAGGTGCCTTCCTCAGCTCTTTCTGCTGATTTAATGAAGTTAAATAAGAAAGAACAGGCGGCTATTAAAAAGCTAAGAGCTTCTGTTGTTTTGGAAATCGATAAGAAATCGGGTGTCATTTCTTTGACTACGAAACTGACTAATGCGGTGGCTGCCGCGAATATTACCTCCTTAATTCAGCACTACTTAACGAAGTATGTAACGGATTACCGTACGCAGAAGGCTAGACAAGAATTGTCCTTCTTAGAAAATCGCCTGAAGGAATCCCGTGCGCGCTACGACCAAGCCTTATTTACGTTAAGTGCTTACCGCGATCAAAACATGAACTTGTTCTTGAATGTGGCGAAAGACCGCGAGAAGAAATTACAATACGAGGTAGACATGGCCTATAATTTGTACACGACTATCAGTGGACAATACGAAGAGGCTAAGGTGAAATTGCACCGCGAAACACCGGTATTTAAAGTGTTGGAACCGGCACAGGTGGCAGTTCAGAAAGATGGTCCTAAGCGTAGTTTGATTACGATCGGGTTTATGTTTGTGGGGGTTTTTGCGGCGTTGATTTATGTGTTTTTTAAGGAGGTGAATTTTAAAGAGCTACTTGGGTAGCTCTAGAGTAGAGATAATAGAGTATAGAGTAGAGAGGAAAGCATAGAGCATAAAGCACAAAGAATAAAGATATGGAGTCACCTGCGGTCTAGTCATCGCTGTGCGATTTAGTCACGACTACGTCGTTTAGTCATCGCTTTGCGATTTAGTCGTCACTACGTGACTTAGTCGAATTAATAAAAAGAAGCTCGCTGGAAGGTGAGCTTTTTTGTTTTAGGGGATTATCAGTTTGCTGATAGGGTGTTGAAGTAAATGGAAGTACATTTAGGGATAATGTATATCAGTTGGTTTTTGAGCATGGCGTGCATGAAAATTCAGAAAAATTCATGCAAAATTAAATTAATTTGATACCTTTACTGATAAATTAATGAAAGCATTACGTCAACATATCAAACCTGGGGTTGTTTATCGCCGATCTGACCTAGAATATTTTTCTACGGCCATCGATCGTCATTTAGCACAATTAGTTCAAGAGGGGGTATTAAAGCGATTAAGCCAAGGCTTATATTATTCACCGCAAGTTTCTAAGTTTGGGATTTTGCCACCAGATGATAATCAATGGATAGAACGTTTTTTGAAAGATGATGATTTCTTAATTGTATCCCCTAATTCATTTAATGCATTAGGATTAGGTTTGACACAGCTATACAATACAACTTGGGTGTATAATCACAAGCGAAAAGGCGAGTTTAAGTTAAATGGGAAAACGCTTGAATTTAAATTAAAATCAGCCTACCCAAGTAAGGTAACAAGAGAATTCTTACTGGTAGAATTATTGAATAATATGGATGAGTTAGTTGAAATCCCTACTTTGGAACGTATTTCTAACAAATTTAACGAATTTGATATTACTTCATTATTGAAAATGGCCCAAACTTATGGATCAGGGAAAAGCAAGAAAATCCTTAAATCATTAGTGCGTAAAGAAAAGATATATGCTTGACTTCATTCATAATGATCCAGATTTCGGTGATTTACTAGCCATCGTTTCATCTTATTTAGGAGTTGATATTACATTAGTCGAAAAAGATTATTGGATAATGCACGCTCTATATTCTTTAAAACAACAAAATATCGAGTTTGAGCTAAAAGGTGGAACATCTCTTTCCAAAGGCTATGGCTTAATTCATCGCTTTTCTGAAGATATTGATATTCATATTAGGACTAACTTTGGCCTTGCGATTGAAGGCAAAGAGGATAAGCGAAGTGTCATTGATGCTCGGAAACAATTTTATGATGTTTTAGCAAATAATATCATCATAGATGGTATTGTTCAAGTAGAAAGAGATTATGAATTTGACGACCAATTAAAATATAGGAGTGGAGGAATAAGGTTATATTATAAAACACGTACACCAATATTAGATGGATTAAAAGAGGGGATTTTATTAGAGGCAGGCTTTGATACCATTACTCCAAATAGCCTTTTAAATATAAGTTCATGGGTTTGGGAACATTTAGTCTCTATCGATATTCATTCACAATATAAAAATAATACCGCACTAGCGGTTCCTTGTTATCATCCTGGCTTTACGTTGATCGAGAAGTTACAAACCATCATTCGTAAGTTTAGAAACATGGATAAGGGTTCAGAATCAACAGAAAAAAACTTTATGCGTCAGTATTACGATGTATATTGTCTGCTAGGAGATAAAACAGTTATTGAGTTCATCGGATCGCAAGAATACCTAGATCACAAATTAAAACGAATAAAGGGGGACGATAAGTTAATTCAGATTTCTGAAAACCCTGCATTCTTACTAGGGGATGGAGAAATTAGAATGGCTTTTGAAAATAGATATAAATCAACTGCTAAACTTTATTACAAAGGGCAACCTCCCTTTTCAGAAGTCTTGGAAAGAATACATCATTTTTTGCCTGCATTGTAATTTTCCGAATTGTATTTAAAAATTTGACAAATAATGTTAAAAAAAATAATGCAATTCGGATTTATGCCGAATTAAACAATTGCTTGAATTGCTAGCATTGAAAATCACCTCCTTAGATATCAATAGAGTGAAAGAGGACGTAATTCGTTTTATTCCTAATCCACAAGAGTTAGAAATTTGGTCTCAAGAATATTTTCAGCAAATAGTTGAGAGGCTGGAAGTGAGTTAAGAAAGCTCGCTGGAAGGTGGGCTTTTTTGTTTTAGGGGATTATCAGTTTGTTGATAGGGTGTTGAAGTAAATGGGGGTACATTTAGGGTAATTAATCTACTGTTAGAAATTCTAAAAGTAATACTCAGTTTTGTTTACATTTTTTGTAAACTTTTATTATATTTACTAAAGCATGAAGGTAGTTGAAGTGAGAACTGGTCATGTGATTTTGGTAGAAATAATTCCTGCAGAATTGTCTGATTTAAAAAATGAAAACTTCCATTTCGATTGGATGAAGGAAGTAAATCATCAAGAAAAATATAAAATGAAACAACAGGGCAGATTACTTAGTCTGGAGGTGCCTGAAATTTTCGAAGTGATAAACATGTATGACCATGATAAATGAAAGCCTTATTTTAGATCCAGAGAGTTTATTAGACTCTCGAGATTGCTCCCGAGTGGATGAGGAAAAGGAATTAAAGGCTCTTTCAAAGGCGCGGGCTCTGAGAAAGCATAATCTAGGAGCACATGATGTTATGCGTGCTCGTTTACTTCAATTAAAATTGAAAATGGAAGAATTTTTGTCTTCTAACTCGAATAATACAAAAAGTCAATTCCCTTTATTTTTAGAATTTTATGTGGATACTATCTACCCTAAAAGAAAGCTCTTTGCTCAGGATATTGATGTAAATCCGATTAGTTTAAGCCAGGTCATAAATAACCATAGAGAACCCAAGGAGGAATTTATTCTAAGACTTATTATTCATTCAGAGAAAGTATTTAAAAACGTTTGCCACTTTCAAAGCAATACCTGGCTCGAGGTCTTTTTAAAAGATAAATTTATGGAGACTATTTCTTCTGAAAAGAAATGGCGTAAAGAAGAGGGCAAACACGTTAGGGTTTTTGAACTAGTTTAATGAGATTTTTCAATAACTAGCATAAATTAAACTACCTAAATCCTGAACGGACTTCACTCGATCTATTTGACTTTTAGGAAATCCATAATAGGCTGTCATCGTGAGGTAGGGATTGATTTTTTCTGGGTAAAATCGATAGCCATGATCACCGGTTAAGATGATCTTGAATTTTTGGGATTGGATTAGGGGCAGAATTAAATGTGTATATACGTGTTCATTCGTGAACTGCCAAAAATCGAGGTAGTTGCTTACTTTGTCTTGGTAAGGAGAGGGTTGATAGGATTTAGAGCCTATGTAATACAAAGGCGGATGTGGCATGAGTAGGTGCAGGTAGATAAAGGTCTTACGGCTGGAGAGGCGCGTTATTTTATGAGCTGCTTGCTCTACGATCGATCGGTTATGCATCGCCTGTTTTTCATCTGGTGTGAGGAGGTAGAGAAGGCTAAACATCGATTTGGAGAAAAGATGCTTTATGAAATTCGCTTGTTTCTCCTCCTTTTCATAGTAGTAGATCTTAGAGTAGGCCTGTGTTTTTCCGATATCGAAGATGCCTCCGTTATAACAGGTGATGCCTTTATTGGCTAAATCGGTTAATAAAGAAGATTGCCGCAATAGTTGAATGGCGGTGGGAGCGTCGAGGTTTGCATCAGCTACTTTCAAATTATAATTAAATAGGGAGGCGAGGCTATTCACCGTGGCTTTGTTTTGAGTGGACGAGGCGGTGGAGACTTGCCAGCCAGTGTTTTGTAATCGTGTACTGAATTGCAGCGGATTCCGCTGTGGGGCATAGCGCGCTATTTCACTGGGGGAGGCATATTCGTCTAAGATGATTAAGAGGACTGGTTTTGTTTGGGATGGCTCAATGCGTAATAAATGAGGGGTGTATGTTATAATCGATTTTTTAGGTGGAATCAGCGAATGAATGAGCAGCGTAGTCGAAAAAATACACAAAAAGACGTTGATCAGGTGAGCGCGGCTTTTGTGTTTCTTCAATAGGAGGTAGTTCAAGGCTAAGATGACTAGCCAGCTGAAGGGTAAAAAATACCGCGCACGGATGGTGGGGAGGTGGACAAAAAAGGCATTGAATTTACTCCAGATTTGGATCAGGGGTTGGTAATAGAGCAACAAAATCAAACTAGGAACGACCAGGATACTTAGGTCTACTTCTAGGCGATTCAATAGTTCCGTTCTCGTCTTTTGGTAACCAATTTCCAAGAGCACTACACTGAAAAACAATACGATAAAGGGGATTCTGTCAGGATAGGTGGCGGGCAGATAGAACAAGTAAGGCAGGAAGACCAAGCTCAACAGCACCGATGTACGGAAAGGAATGGCTGATTTTATCCCCATTTCTCTACCAAATAAAGGGTGCGCACGGACTTATCCAAGGTCTTCTGTTGTAGAATGTGAAACTTCTGCTGAATAATTAATTCAAACTCTTCTTTGCTGGGATAATAACGGGGATTAGTTTGTAATAATTGGCTGACTTTTCGATCTGATTTTTCAATGAATTCAATGAGCACATAGCGGTTCGAAAAGGCATAGACTAATTCTGTGATTAACTCAAAAGGGATCAGTTTTGTTAAGGCTAAATGATGCACAAGGGCTAGTGCAAGCACTAAATCTGCTTTCGCCCGTTTAAAAATAGAGGGGTGCTCTTTTCCTAGTAAACCAAAATCAGGACTAGTTTGGGATAAATCCCCTAATAGCGCATGGAGTTTTTTGTTCCCCGTTTCTGTTATCTTTTTCTCGATTTCATCAACGCATTTTTTGTCAAATTCCAAGGCAATCACTCGGTCCGCATAAGCGCAGGCTAGTTCAGCGAATTTTCCTGTGTTTGCCCCTAAATCCAATACCGTTCTTATGGGACATGATTGTAGATAGGCTTTGACCGTTTCCTGTTTGTCCTGTAGGTATTCCTCCGTCTCAATGTCGATGTCGTAGTATTCCGACCAATAATCCGTGTACTGGTGATAAGTATCCCATTTTTCGATAGTGCCTTTGATCAGGTGAAACATTTCGCGCAATTTCTCGCGCGTAAAGCCTTTTGACTGATCTTTTTGAAGGCCATGCTTTACATAAGATTTGGCATGCAGATGTAAATGCAAAAGACAGCTCAGGTTGAGGTAGGATTTCAGGGGTAAGTTTTGACTGATAAAATCCAAAGGCAATCCTTGGTGATTCGCTAACGTCATGCGTCCCCACCGCATACCCCGGTAATGCATCAAAGTAAAGGGGCCAAGCATTTCCTCACAGAATTGCCTATAGGCGACCCAATAGTTAGGTTCCTCGAAAAAGGCAAAAGAGCTGGTATCAAATAGCAGCGCTTTCCCGCCTTGCAGACAAAAATTATAAGGGGTGGCGTCCTTCAAAATCATCCCATAGTTAAGGGCAATGAGATTAATTTCCAAATAGGCTAATAGGGCTTTTCTCCATTGCGCGTAACACCACTCGAATGGAAGACTTAAAAAACCAATCTGTTGTGGATAAAGGATTTTGTAGGCCTCTTGATCAGTAGATAATTCAACCTCTTGATGCGGGATGAGTAATTTCGATTGTACTAGTTTCGAATATAGACCAGAAGTCATTAAGTGCTCATATTCAGCTTGATATTCTGGTGTTATGGCTCGGTAATAGATACCCTCTTGCTGGAAAACGCGCGCGGAATAGTCCTTAAATGAAAAATTTTCAGGTCTTATTCCGTTCATTTTTCCTTTTTTCTAAATAGGTTTTTCACGAATAATATCACCCGTTTATAAAATACGACGATCGTTAATAGACCAGATAAGAGCGCTTGAAAAATCAAACTCCCGGCTCCGGGATCAATATAGGCTAGATTAAATAGAGAAATCATACATAAATTTAATCATTTCGCACGGAATAGTAAGAGATCGGCCTTAAAATTTAGGCATTGGTAGATAAGTGCCATTTTAATGTCGACCAATCCACTCACCCACTAAATAAATTATCATTCATCTTATAAAATAAAATAGTAATTTTATAGACTGGTTTTCTGTCTTCGGACTAGACCTAAATAAATTAGAGATGAAAGCATTCCGCATACTTATATTATTGATTCTGGCAATTCCCGTTTTTGCCCAGGAGATTCCGGTAGACGTTAATAATTTTAGCGATCAGCAAATAGCGCAGATTATGGTGAAGTACCAGTTGCAGGGGAAAACACCGGATGAGATTTCCCAAGTGTTAAAAGAGAAGGGTGTTCCTGCAGATCAAATCATCATTCTAAATCGTCGTATTGCTTCTTTAGATCCTTTAACGGGGGTTTCTCAGAATGCGTATAAGACCAAAACAAAGGACGAAATTACCGTTCCGCGTAAGAAGATAGAAATTGCCGGGCCTTCTGTTCGTGTGGGCTTGCCTATTTTTGGTTCTGAGATTTTTGAAAACCAAAACCTGAGCTTCGAGCCTAATTTAACCATTTCAACACCGCACAATTACGTGATAGGCGTGGGTGACGAGTTAATCGTCGATATCTATGGTTTAAGTGAAAGTACAAAAAAACTAAAGGTTAGCACGGAGGGCTTTATTCGTTTTCCTAATCTAGGGCCTATTAAAGTAAGCGGTTTAACCATCGAAGAAGCACAAGTTCGCATTCGTGAATCTGCGGCGAAAATCTATACGACCATTGCTGGCGGTAGTACGAAAGTGATGGTTTCTTTAGGCCAATTGCGTTCTATTCAAGTTACTCTAGTAGGAGAGGTAATGAAACCAGGGAACTATTCTGTTTCCTCCCTATCTACCTTGATGAATGCTTTGTACGCTTCTGGAGGTCCTTCAGATTTAGGTTCTTTCCGCAAGATTGAGTTAGTGCGTAACGGTAAAACGATTACCACATTAGATTTATACGATTTCTTGTTAAAAGGGGATTTATCGAAAAATAGACTTTTGCAAGACGGCGATGTGATTCGCGTTGGAACTTATGAGTCACGCGTGGCGGTGAGTGGTTCCGTGAAGAAAAAAGCCTTATTCGATGTAAAGAAAGGCGAAACGGCAGCTGACATCTTGCGTTATGCAGGTGGTTTTTCAGATGATGCGTTCAAGGAACGTATTCGCGTGAAGCGGATGGGTGCTTCCGGTTTTGAGGTTTTCTCTGTGAAGTCTGATGGACTTTCGGCGTTTCAATTATATTCTGGAGACACCTTGGTGGTGGATGCTTTGCCTAATCGCTTTATAAATAGAGCTTTTATCGATGGCGCCGTGTACTATCCAGGGGAATATGGTTTGAACGAATTCGCCAACCTGAAAGATTTATTAACGGCGGTTCACGTGAAGGAAGATGCTTACACGGAACGTGCTTTATTGAGTCGCTTGAATCTAGATTTAACGCCAGCTGTGTTACCTTTTAATGTGAAGGATGTGCTTTCTGGTAAGACCGATATCCGCTTACAACGCGAAGATAAGATTCATATTTACCCCATCACGAGTTTGCGCGAGGCTTATTCTGTAACAATTAATGGTGAGGTGAATCGTCCAGCGACGTTCACTTTTGCGGATAATATGCGTGTGCAGGATTTGATTCTGTTAGCTGATGGATTTAAGGAAGGCGCATCCCGTTCTCGCATTGAAGTTTCGCGTCGTTTAGTATCTTCATCGACATCAGATACAACGGCCTATTCGATTATTCATTCGATTGATTTAGGATCTTCTTCCGCGACCGATTTGAACTTCGTGTTACAACCTTTTGACATTGTTTCTGTGCGTAAAACGCCTTCTTATCGTACACAAATTACGGTTTCTGTAGAGGGAGAAGTGCTTTATCCGGGTAATTATACCTTATCAGGAAACAAGGAGCGCCTTTCGGATATCATCGCTCGTTCAGGAGGGTTGAAGCAAACAGGCTATGCAACGGGGGCCATTTTATTGCGAAAGACGCGGGTAAACAAAACGTCTGCTGATGAGGCTTTATCATCATCTAAGATTAATACGATTTCGAATCAATCGAAGCGTAGTTCAAACAATTCTTTTGCGCCTACAGATACGGCGAAAATT
>Ga0222712_10005144_pt1 | contig 13394 bp, 7 predicted proteins | sample C33_657DmetaG_FD_165043 | JGI IMG/M metagenome (GOLD analysis project Ga0222712, IMG submission 165043) | Estuarine water microbial communities from San Francisco Bay, California, United States - C33_657D | ecosystem: Environmental > Aquatic > Marine > Unclassified | place: USA: California...
TCCAACCTCACGTCGTCCTCGTCCTCGTCGTCGTCGCTCGAACGCGTGCGCGAACGAATGGCGACGTCGTCGACGTTCGTTCGAGTGAGCTCGTTGAATCACGACTCGCCAACTCACCCCCCCCGTACGTCGAGCTCGGAAACGCGCCGCCACGTGTCCGTGGTCATTTGGCGAATCACGACTCGTCGAGCTCAGAAACGCGAGAGGCGTCGTCGTCGATCGATCGATCGATCGCGCGTCATCATCGCGCGCGCGTACGCGAAACGATGGCGACGTTCGCGGAGGCCCCCGCGGGAGATATCGCTCGAGGTACGTCGAACGCGCGAGAGCGAGAGCGCGAGCGTCGCGAGAGCGCGAGAGCGCGAGCGCGCACCGAGAGTTGCGAGCGATTCGCTGACGTCGAATGGTCGTTCGATCGAGACAGGGGCGAAGATTTTTAAAACGAAGTGCGCGCAGTGCCACGTCGCCGAGCGCGGGGGTGGGCATAAGCAGGTACGTCGAACGCATGAGTGGGCGATATCGCGCGCGTGACGAATGTGGTTTCGTGTGTGAAATCATCGTCTCGAGGAAGAACGATGGGGCGTCGAGCGCGAGCGGCGCCGGAGCGAGCGCTCGAGGCGAGACGACGAGGGCGAACGCGATCGGCGCGTCGACGTCGAGGGCTCGGAGTTTGTTATGGGGAGGTACTGACGCGATCGTCGCGTTGGGTTGGGTTTGCGCGCGCAGGGCCCGAATCTTGGCGGGTTGTTTGGGCGCGTTTCTGGCACCACGGAGGGTTTTTCGTATTCGGCGGCGAATAAGAATAAGGGCGTGACGTGGAACGAAGAGAGCTTGTACGAGTACTTGTTGAATCCGAAAAAGTACATTCCCGGGACAAAGATGGTCTTCGCCGGGTTGAAGAAGCCCGACGAGCGCGCAGATCTCATCGCATACCTTAAGGATACGACCAAGTGAGTATCCGCCCGGGCGCGGCGCCGTCGACGAGCGCGCTCGCGTAGGTCTTCCATACATGATTTAGCTCCCTCAGCACACGACGTGTATTTCTCTTATAATGTCATTCACGCTTATTGATCACTTCGCGCGCCTTTTCGCTCGCGCGCGCGTCAACTCCCGCCGCGGCGACGTCGACGCGACGCGGCGGTCCTTTTCGCTCAACCCTGCGATCGACTGCACACAGATCGTCACGCCATTTCCCGACTCGCGAGCGCGATCGATCGCGAGAGCGACCATTCGCACATCGCGTTCTCATAACATCGAACGCGCGAGCGCGTGGCGACGGTGTCGCGCTCGTCCTCGTCGCGATCGAAGGGGAATTCTCCGCCGATCGCACGTGCGTTTGCGATTACAATCGCGAATTCAGGGCGTTCGTGAGTGAAACGAACGCGCTCTTGGAGAGAAAGTGAGAGGGAAAACGAAACCATGTACGGGGGAGATGAAGTGAGCGCGATCGTCCTCGATCTCGGATCACATTCCGTGAAGGCGGGGTACGCGGGGCAAGACACTCCGCAGTGCGTGTTTCCGAGCGCCGTCGGGTCGCTGGCGAAGAGCGAGGATGATATGGATACGAACGATGGGGCACACGCGTCAAAGAAAACGAAGAATTACTACGTCGATAACATGGGGTTCCGTCGAGATGGGATGGAGGTCGAATCGCCGTTCGGGGAGAACGGGTTGATTGAGGATTGGGACGCCGTGGAGGCGATTTGGGAGTATGCGTTTAAGAAGCGACTAACGATTCAGACGGATGAGCATCCAATGCTACTGAGCGAGCCCGTACATACGACGGATGCGGTGCGAGAAAAGATGGTGGAGTTGATGTTCGAAAAGTATGCGCCGCCGGCGCTGTTTTTGGCGAAGAATCCAGTGCTGAGCTCGTTCGCCATCGGCAAAGCGACGAGTTTAGTAATCGACATGGGTGGGAAACAAACGACGGTGTCCGCCGTGCACGACGGATTCGCGTTGCAAAAGTCAGTCGTTCGATCCCCGCTCGGTGGCGAGGCGTTGACGAATGTGGTGTTGAAGTACTTAGAAAAGCAAAAGGTTGACGTCAAACCGGCGTACTCGTTCACTAAAAAAGCAAAGGGTAACGGGCAGTTCGAGGTTAAAAACGTGAGCTACCCGAAGACGACGGGGTCGTACGCGTTGTTTAAGAAGCGCGAAATCGCAGCTGACCTCAAGGAGTCCGTGTGCCGATTGAGCGACTATATGTTCAACTCGGCGGATCACCAAAACGTTCCGTCGGTGACGTATGAGCTTCCAGACGGTAACACGGTAGAAGTAGGTGTCGAGCGCTTCCAAATACCTGAGCTACTGTTCCAGCCCGAGTTACTCAAAGAGATGAACATCACTGTGCCCGGGATCGACGGCGATACCAGGCTGAAGGGCATTCAAGAGTTGGTGTTGGAGTGCATCAACAACTCAGATGTCGACGTGAGAAAGGATTTGTGGGGCAATCTGGCGTTGTCGGGTGGTAGTAGCATGTTCACGTCGATGCGTGAGCGCGTTGAGGGGGCGCTATTTGATCACGCGCCGCAAAATGTGCGCACCAAGGTGATAGCGAGCATGAATGGTGTGGAGCGCCGCTTTGCGACTTGGATCGGTGGTTCCATTCTGGCGTCGTTAGGCTCGTTCCAACAGATGTGGATGTCGAAGCAAGAGTACGAAGAGCACGGTGCGAGCTTGATTGGCAAGAAATGCCCGTGAGGAAGTGCAACCGCGCATTAGGAGTCGTGGTGATGTAATCTTTCGTCGTTTATTCAATTCATTAAGCCTAATATGTGTCGTGTCTTCGCGTATCAATCGTTCGTTAGCGCATTTAAAAAGTCTTCATGCGTTTCATGCGCGCATCGATGATGCGCTGCTTCTTCACATCATCCATCAACTTTCGATACTTATCGTAGTCGATTCCCACGTCGCTTTCGCTCTCAAAGCCCGCCGAATCCCATAATTTCTTCTTCGGTTCGCCCGTGCCTTCGAGCACGCTCTCGAATATTAAGTTGAATTTCCGTCGACGCTCGAGCCAAACTTCCATGGACTTCAAAAACGCATCCTCAACGTCCACTCGTTCGGCCTCGGTGATGACGTCTCCTTGGGCTTCAGAATCTCGCAGCGGCGCTAACCGCGCGCGCAACGCCTCGTTCTCCGCGTCCAACGCCTTCTTCTCCTTCGTCATCTCCCCCACGCTTTGCAAGCTCTGCATCACGCGCAGCGTCGCCCGCAACTTCTCCGCTTCCGTATTCATCTCCCTCATCTCCACCTGCACCGCATTCGCCTTCGCGTGCACCTCCGCGATCGCATCGCCATCGTTCTCGCACGCCTCCTGCGGTGGGTAATACACCTTCCCTTTCCCGGCGTTATCCTTCCCGCACAGCGCTCCGCGATCGCACAGCGCGTCGAGATATTTCTGCGCTAAACCTTTCTTAATCCCTTTCGACCCAAGTGCGTCGCCCACGTTCGTCGCGTTCAGCGGACGATTCATGGACGAGACGTACTCCAACACCGAATCCATCGCGCGATCGCGATCGCGCGATCGCCGCGCGCACTCGCGTTGAGGTCTCGCTCGCTCTCTCGCGCGCGCGTTCGAACGTTCGATCGAATGCGAAAACGAATGAATGAAACCTTTTTCGTCGAGTTTTTTTCGTCCTTCGCCTCGCCCGATGTCGTCGTCGTCGTCGTCGTCGTCGTCGTCGTCGCGTGCCGTCGATGTGGCGTCGCGCGTTCGCGGTGCCCGGTTCGCGGGCCTCGGTCGGTCGGACATGCATCGGACCGACCGACCGACCACATGACCGACGAAAAGTTCCGTTTTCCTCGCGCGCGCGCGCGCTTGCGATGCGATCGGCACACGTCGTCGACGGCGACGAACGGTTCCGCGCGCGTTCGAGAACGCGTTCAAAAGGAAAGAAATATCGCGCATCGCACGGAGCGATCGCGCGTGAGCGACAGCGCTCGCGCGCTCGGGACAGTTCGAGCGCAGCGATCGCGCGAGATCGATCGCGAGGTCGCGAGTCGATCGCGAGCGCGCGAATTGAAGCGCGCGCGCGATGGCGACGGTGAACCAAGTCGTCGAACGGGGGTGTTCGATGCTCGTGCATTTTGATCGCGCGACGTCGGCGAATGAGTTGAAGCAAGCGCTCGAGGCGGGGAGCGCGGAGGAAAAGGCGGATGCGATGAAGAAGGTCATCGCCCTGCTCCTGAGTGGGGAACAGATTCCACAAATGTTCATCACCATCGTGCGATACGTGCTCCCGAGCGAGGATCACACGGTGCAGAAGTTGTTGTTGCTGTACATGGAGATGATTGAGAAGTGCGGAAGCGATGGGAAAATTTTGCCAGAGATGATTTTGTTGTGCCAAAACTTGCGAAACAATTTGCAGCATCCGAATGAGTTTTTGCGCGGTTGCACGCTGCGGTTTTTGTGTAGAATCACCGAGCACGATTTGCTCGAGCCTTTGATCCCGTCCATAGTGCAAAACCTCGAGCACAGACATTCGTACGTGCGACGAAACGCTGTGATGGCGATCAACAAAATCTACAACCTACCGGGGGGCGAGCACCTGATCCCCGACGCGCCAGAAATCATCGAATCGTTTTTAATGTCCGGGGAGAACGACTTGGGTACGCGGCGTAACGCTTTTTTGATGCTGTACACGCACGCGCAAGATCGTGCTGTGCACTATTTGATGCAGAACATTGAAGCGGTGGCCACGTGGGGCGACATCCTGCAGACCGTCGTCCTTGACTTGATCCGCAAGGTTTGTCGCTCAGATCCGACGCAAAAGGGCAAATATATCAAGGTCATTTTGGTGTTGCTCGGCACGAACAACGCAAGCGTTGTTTATGAGTGCGCAAACACGCTCGTGGCGCTCTCCAACGCGCCGACAGCGATCAAGGCGGCGGCGAACTGCTATTGCCAACTGCTGGTGAACCAAAGCGATAACAATGTTAAGCTCATCGTGCTCGATCGACTGATTGATTTGAAGAAGGACAACACTGAGTTGCTCCAAGAAATGGTCATGGATATTTTGCGTGCCGTGGTGTCGCCGAACATCGACATCAAGCGCAAGACACTTGATTTAGTGCTGGACCTGATAACCCCGAGAAACATCGAGGGCGTCACGGGGATGTTGAAGAATGAAGTCATCAAGTCGCAAAGCGAAAACACATCGGAGACGGGAGAATATCGTCAAATGTTAGTGCACGCCATTCATCGGTGCGCACTCAAGTTCCCTGAAGTTGCGAGTAACGTGATCTTTTTGCTGATGGACTTTTTGAGCGACGCTAATAGTGGGAGCGCGGCGGACGTCGCGTACTTTGTGCGGGAGATCGCGTACACCAACAAGACGCTTCGAGCTGGTATCGTCGAGCATTTATTGGATCTTTTCGCGAATATTCGTAGCAGCAGAGTGTGCTGCACCGCGCTTTGGATTATTGGTGAGTTCAGTATCTCACAACACGAGGTTGCGGCCGCGCTTGAGGTGTTGCGTGCCAGCCTAGGCCCGGCTCCGCTCGCCCCTTCCGCGAATACCGATGCGGAAGAAGAAGCTGCCACTGTTCAGTTGAAATCGCAAACGACTCGACCGACGGTTTTGGCTGATGGGTCGTACGCTTCGCAAGCGGCTCCGGTGACTGGTTCGTATGCCGTGCGATCGACGCAACCAAACTTGAGATCGCTGCTGTTGGGCGGGGATTCATTCTTGGCTGCAGTGATCGCTAGTACGCTCACAAAACTTGCATTACGGTTCATGCAGTGCGGCGATGTTGACCAAGTTTCCAAGAATGCTACTCAGGCGGAGTGCATGTTGTACATAGTGAGCATGTTACGACTCGGGATGAGCGACAACTTGGAAATTCAGATGGACAGAGATTCCATGTCTCGTCTTGAGTTGTGCTTTCACGTGATTAGCAATCCCGAAGAAGCTGATATGGACGTGTGGCTCAGTGCGTGCGGTTTGGCGTTCGCCCAGATGATTGACGAGAAGCTGCGCCGCGATGCTGCGGCGGCGAAGCAAGACGACGCTGCACCAACGTCGCAGGCAGATGATTTGATTGATTTCCATCACTTGAAGTCACGCAAGGGCATGTCGCAGCTTGAAATTGAAGACGCTGTCGCCACTGATTTGGCGCGGGCCACTGGCTTCATGGACTCGGTGAAGTCTGATGGAAAGACGCTTGACCGAGTGATGCAACTCACCGGCTTCAGCGACACTGTTTATGCCGAGGCCTACGTCACGGTTCACCAGTACGATATCACGATGGATGTGACGATGATCAACAGAACGGATGAGTCTTTGGCGAATGTAACCCTAGAGCTCTCCACCATGGGTGACTTGAAGTTGGTTGAGCGTCCACAGCCGTTTTCGTTGGCTCCGTACGCTTCGCACAACATGCGCGCCAGCATCAAGGTGAGCTCGACGGAAACTGGGGTGATATTTGGTAACATCGTGTACGAAAGTACGCGCTCGGATCGCAACGTTATCGTTTTGAATGACGTGCACATCGACATCATGGATTACATCCAGCCGGCGACGTGTAGCGACTCTGCGTTCCGTAGCATGTGGGCAGAGTTTGAGTGGGAGAACAAGGTCGCGGTGAACACAGATTTCACCGACATCCGCAAGTTCTTGGATCATATCGTGGCTAGCACGAACATGAAATGTCTCACTCCGGCGAGCGCGCTTGATGGTGAGTGTGGATTCCTCGCCGCCAACTTGTATGCCAAGTCGGTATTCGGGGAAGACGCTTTAGTGAACGTGTCGATTGAAAACACCGAAGGCACGATTACTGGAAACTTCCGAATTCGAAGTAAACAGCAAGGAATCGCGCTGAGCCTGGGAGATAAGATGACGATCAAGCAGAACTTGAAAGTCAAATAAGCCGCGATGGCGACGCTTTGTAGAGGCGAACCTTACTTCTTAGAATGTTGTAAATGAATCCCGTTGATTCGCTATGATTATTATACACATAGAGCGCCTTACTGCACGATCACTTTGCGGTGATTTTCACCCCTGGTCCGTCGAGAGACGGAACGCCTGAATTTCTCGCGTTGTATTCCGGAAACGTGTTCAAGCACGTCCCGACGCATCGCGGTGCGAATCGCACGTACCCACACACTCGGTCCTTGCAAAACTGAACGTATCCCCATAGCTCGTTAAACCTCTTGTCGCGCTTCGCTCGCATCTTTTCATACTTTTTAGGATTCTTCCTCAACCCATCGCGTTCGCTCTCCGGCGCCGCCTCGAACGATTTCGGTGGCCCATCGAGCACGGGCACCACGCACGGCTTCCCTTCGCCGTAAAACCCACTCTGCTCTAAATTCCTTTGCCCGTCCTCCGCGATCGCGCGCTCCGCGTCGTTCCCGACGTACACCACCGGCGCGTACTCGCTCCCGATCTCCGAAAACTGCCCATTCGTCTGCGTCGGCTCCGCGCGCATCCAATACGCCCGCATCACCGAAGCAAAATCCATCCTCTCATCGTCGTACGTCACGCGCACGACCTCACGCCCATCGGCTCGACCTCGCACGACGTCCACGACGCCGGCGTACTTCAAATCACTATACGCGCGCTCTAAAAACGCCCCATCCCCGGCGCCGAGCGTCGCTTTCATCTCTCTCGCCTCGACCTCGCGCACATTGAACGTCATCGCCGCGATCGCCAACGCGACGTTCGCTCGAAGTCGCTCGGTTTCTCCGACAGCGTTTCTCTGAGCGCGTTCGTCGCCCGCGCGCGCGCGCGCGCGCGCGCCGCGCCGTCGCCTCGCCCGCGTTCGCGCTCTCGCGCGTCCGTCGCCATCGCGTTCGCGAATCGTCTTCTGAAGACGTTCGCCACGGGCGTTTGACCGCAAATCGCGCGAGCGAGCGATCGACCGCGCGAGCGACGCCATCGCCCGAGCACTGGAGCGATGGCGACCAGGACGCGCCTCGCGGAAAGGTGAGCTCGGTGATTCATGACTCGTCTTTACGAGTCCCCACACGTGATGCGCTCATTTTACGAGTCATCATTCGTCGAGCTCAAAACCAGGACGCCGCCGACGACGCCGGTGTCGGTGTCGCGCGATTCGGCGTCGATTCGGCGTCGATGCGCGACGCGTGGCGATGAAATCGCTCGCCAGTCCCTCGCCTTGGTGTCGATTCGCGCGAACACGCGCACGAGCGCGCGCGCGCGCGACAGCGTATGGGAAAAGGGATGGAAAAGGAGGCGCGCGCGAGCGAGCGAGCGCGAGCGCGAGCGAGGACGCGCGAGCGGCGGACGTCGAGCGCGTCAAGGTGCGCGCGCGAAGGGAAATGGACGCGACAGAGAACGAGGATGATGCGCATGAGACGCGAATGATGACGACAGGAACGCGGGAGAGGAGAGAGGAGAGAGGAGGACGAATGGACTGACGGCGGCGCGAATCGCAGGGCGCGTGCTACGGGTGCGGAATCGGTATCCAAGTCGTCGATGAGGACATAGCGGGGTACGTCAGCGCGGAGGAGTACGAGGTGAAAGCGAATGTGCACGGGCAGTACGATGGGATGCTGTGCGCGAGGTGCGCGAAGTTGAGCAACGGGGCGTTCGTGAACGCGGTGGAAGGGCAGGGCGGGATTAAAGCCGCCCGAGGATTGATCGCGCCTCGCGAGTTGAGAGAGTCATTGAAGGAGATTCGCGAGCGAAAGACGCTCGTGGTGAAGGTTGTGGACGTTACGGATTTCCATGGGAGCTTTTTGAAAAAAGTGCGCGACGTAGTCGGCGGGAATCCGATTTTGCTCGTCGTCACCAAGGTTGATTTGTTAAGTCCAGAGACGAATTACGACGATTTGTTGCGATGGGTCGAGGCCGAGGCCGAGGCGCGTCGATTAACTCTCGCAGGAGTGGCGCTGGTGAGCTCGAAGAAAGGGTTTGGGATGCGCGAGGCGGTGTTGCAAATGATGCGAGAGCGCAACGGCCGCGACGTCTACGTCATGGGCGCCGCTAACGTCGGGAAAAGCACGTTCATACGAGCGGCGATGGACGAGCTCAGATCGGCTGGGAACTATTTCGCACCGACGAAGCGATTACCCGTGGCGAGCGCGATGCCAGGGACGACGCTTGGGGTGATTCCTCTAAAGGCGTTCGAGGGAAAGGGCGTGCTCTTCGACACGCCCGGGGTGTTTTTACATCACCGCCTGAACTCTTTGCTCGGACCCGAAGAGCTATCGAAAATGCGCCTCGGGAGTTCGCTGAAAAAGTTCACGCCGAAAATCCCCGAATGCGCGGCCCCACCGGGGTTTGATTCGTTCCAAGGGTATTCGCTGTTCTGGGGGGCATTTCTCCGCGTCGACGTCTTGTCGTGCCCGCCGAGCACGTCGTTTTCGTTTTACGGTCCCAAGTCCCTTCGCATCGACGTGGTGAAGACGTCAGACGTTCCGGCGACAGTTTCCGGGCAAGAGGAAGCGGCGTTGCGTTTGGTTAACGAGATAGATTTCGCGCCGCCGCCGGGGGTCACGGGAAGCTTGGTCGACCTCTCGGTCTCTGGACTCGGCGGTTGGGTGCGCGTCGATAAAACTAGCGAGCGAGGCGATGGCGTGATTCACGCGCGAATTTACGGTCTTCGAGGACTAGAAATCTTCGCGCGCGACGTCATGCCGACGCCGTAGTATTTTCTTTAGCCAGGTTTGTGATTTAATGTTTTAGGCTAGACAGCACGCGTTCGCGCCTCCGAGCCATCCGACGACGTCACATCGAGCCTCGATGACCTCCACCGCAGAGGACGCGGATTGGAGCGCACTGCCGCCGCCGAGTGCGCAGCAGAAACAGCGAGGCTGGATGCGCGACTATGCCGCGGTGTGGGCCGAGCACGATTCAAAACTGAAAGCTCTCGCTGCCGCCGCGGATCTGGACGCGTTTCGGCTCGATTCACGTCCAGACGCAGACCACCCCTCGATTCGACAGTTCGATTTCACGGGCGGCGCTCGAGTGCGGCGCGCAAAAGAACAGGCACGAAAGGACGAACTCGACCGCGAAGACGCGCGATTGCGCGCCTGGCGCGCAAAGCAGAATATTTAGAATCATTTTCGTCTCTCCGATGACGACTCCGACGAAGCACGACGACGCGACGCTGAAATGTCTCCGCGACCACGTTCTAAAACTCGGTTCCTAACTCTCCTAATGCAAGCCTATACCTCCACAACGAACTCACTCGATCTTCTTCCGCATCAATAACCGCCCGCGCCATCCAAACAACCCGGGATCGACGCCCGCCACGCCGTATCCTCGGTCGTAGTACATCGCGCACACCTTGGGCTTTTTTAACGCCACGTGCAACCACATCTCGTTTGCCCCCATCGCCCGGGCGAAATCTTCTGCGCCTCGAAGCATGGCGCTCCCTAACCCTCGCCCGCGCGCGTCGACGTCCACGGTGAGGTCGCTCAGGTACGCCTCGTCGCTCGGAGGCGCGAGCGAAGAAAACGACCGTCTCGTCTCCGCGTTGAAACTCACCCCAACCGTGGCCACGATCTCGCCCTCGACGACGCCGACTAAATACGTCCCATAAGGGTACGCCCCTATCGTCCCGAGCAAGTACGCGCGCAGCGTCGCGCGCTCGGTGGGAAAGCCCAGCATCCCGCTGTCGAGGAGCAACTTTGCGACGTCGTCGACGTCGTCTTCGGCGAACGCGCGGACAACCATGCGCGCGCCTTCGAACGACCTCGCGATTCGACCTCGAGAGATGAGAATTTCAGCGCGCCAATCGCGCGGCGGGGCGCGGGCGCGCACCGGCGCGGGGTCGGCGAAAGGGTCCGCGCTCGCGCCGCGGCCGCGAGCGCGAGCGGCGCGAGCGCGGCGCCGCGGGCGCGGGATGAATGCGCGCGCAGGCGAGATCGTCGTCGCGGATGATGCGAAGGATGATGACGATGCACGCATTCTCAACGCGCGCTCGAAAGGGAATTGACGAGGCGATGTTTGAGGGGGCGAGCTCGGCGGCGCGAGTGTGAGTGGATAAAGCTGCGCGAACGCGGATTCGAGGCTTCGCTCGTCGATGAAGCTTGATTCGATGTGAATCGATCTCGGAGAGACAAAATCGCGAAAAATTCTAGGTCGCGACTAACGGCGAAAGACGTTTGATGATTGCGTCATTTGATGATCCCGTCGCGAATGGAAGGGAGCGTGCACGGACCTTCGGCGGCGGCGAACGGCACCCCCTTGTAGACGGCGATGCCCGAGTCGTCGACGGCAAAATCCGCGCTGACTGTTTCAAATATCTTCTTTCGAGGGTTGAGCACGTCGTCGGCATCGCCCGGAAACCCCTGGACGGTGATTTTCGTCCCGTTCACGGCGTTCACGGGAGGGACGACGAGCTCGGTTTTACCCGAAGCGTCGGTGCCGGCGAGCACCATGGCGAAGGATTCGACTCCGCGCATCTTGGAAGGCTTCATGTTTGCCACGCACACGACGCGCGCACCCGTGAATTCGGCTTCGGTCAAGTGATTGACAAGACCGCTGACGACTTGGACCGGAGCGCCGGCTCCGATGTCGATCTCCTCGACATACAAAGATTCGGCGTCGGGGTGTCGCTTGACGCTGAGAACCGTGCCGACTACGAGGTTGAGGCGAGACACGTCAACTGGCGCATCTGCGGGCGCAACTTTAGGTGGCGGCTCCTTTTTCTTCGTTTCGAATTTCTCGGGTTCGAATTTAGCGAACAGCACGTCGCCGACGGCGACTTTTGCGCCCGCGGGGACGTTTTCTCCAAACGGTTTCAGCTGACAAATCTTCACCGGCTCGACACCAAGCTTTTTAAACACGGCTTCGGACGCCCGAGGAATGTAAGGTTGCAAAAAGTGCATCGCTACGTACACAGCCTCAAGCGTGCTTCTGATGATGACTGCCTTACGTTCGTCGGCGCCTTCGCCCTTGACCGCCCACGGCGCTGCATCGGTCAGGTACTTGTTCGTCTCCTTCGCCGCTCCGATGGCGAGTTCGCACGCTTGTTGGATGCTGAATTTCGCCATTGCCGCTTCTGTTTGTGTGCGGAGCGAGTCGACGTCGAAAACTTTTTCTGTGGTGCAATCAGGCACAACGCCGCCACAGTTTTTGTTGCACAAGTTTGTCACTCGGTGCACCAAATTCCCGAGAACATCTGCCAAATCTGAATTATGAATCGCCGTCATCGCTGGTTCGCTAAATGGGACATCCGAACCGTAAACTCCGCAGCGCATGAGGTAGTACCTGAACGTATCGCTCGAGAACTTCTGCAGTACTTGAATCGGGTCGATGACGTTACCGATGGATTTGCTCATCTTTTGGCCGTCCTCAGCGGTGACGAAACCATGCCCGAAAACCGTTTTTGGGAGCGGCAAATCTGCGCTCCACAACATGCACGGCCAGATCACGCAATGAAACCAAATGATGTCCTTACCGATGATGTGCACGCTCGCAGGCCACATGTCTTTCTTTTCGGCGTTTTCATTCGGCCAACCGGTGCCGGTCAAATAGTTCGTGAGCGCGTCGAACCAAACGTACATCACGTGGTTCGGCGCGTCTGGCACGGGAATCCCCCAGTTGAACGTCGTGCGCGACACTGATAAATCGCGCAGCTCATCATTTTCCAATCGCGCCAAAATCTCGTTTCTTCGTGCCGCGGGCTGTATGAAGTCTGGATTGTTCTTAATGTGCTCAATGAGCCGCGCGTGGTAACGGCTTTGCTTGAAAAAGTAACTCTCCTCCTTCATCTTTTTCAAATCCTTGCCGCTCACTGGATCCTTATAATCACTCGCCTGCGCCTCGCTTTCCGTCACGAACGCCTCCTCGCGGACGTTATACCATCCCTCGTACGTATCCAAATAAATGTCCCCGTTCGCTCTCGAACGTCGAAACAACTCCCGACACGCCTCCTTATGCGTCTCGCTCGTCGTTCTATTATACGTATCGTTCGTCACGTCCAGCGCCGCATTCAGCCCTTCGAACGCCTTCACGTGCATCGTCACGAAATCTATCGCCTCCATCCCTTTCTCTTCCGCCGCCTCCGCGATCTTCTGTCCGTGTTCGTCGCTCCCCGTCTGAAACCACACGTCGCGTCCGTACGCTCGGTGGTACCTCGCCAACGCATCCGACGTCACGCTCTCGTACGCGTGACCCATGTGCGGAGCTCCGTTGGCGTAATTTATCGCCGTCGTGATCGAAAACGTCTCTCTCTTCCCTTCGCCTCCGTCGAAGTCGTCCTTCGCGCGCGTCTCGCTCGCGTTCGCCGCGGTAGGTTTCCATTCGTCAACCTCGACTTTCGCGTTCTCCTCCTCCTTCGCTTTCCCGCGGTCGCGCGCCGACGACGCGTCGTTCGTCGACGTTTCGTTCGCTTCGTTTTTCGACGACGCCCCCCCCATCGCGTTCGCCGTCGATGCGCTTCGTGATGTGATGCTCCGCGCGCGCTCGAGCTCGAGCTCG
>Ga0222712_10005146_pt1 | contig 13393 bp, 3 predicted proteins | sample C33_657DmetaG_FD_165043 | JGI IMG/M metagenome (GOLD analysis project Ga0222712, IMG submission 165043) | Estuarine water microbial communities from San Francisco Bay, California, United States - C33_657D | ecosystem: Environmental > Aquatic > Marine > Unclassified | place: USA: California...
GGTAATGATGAAATTGCAATAACAGGTAAATTCCAAGAATTATAATATGAATATAAGACAATTAAAAAATATAATGAAAGAAATAAATGAGCCAAATGAATTTGAATTATTTGCGCACAATTTATCCCATCCCTATTATTGGATTTATAAAGTTGAAAATGTTAGAGTTAAGACATTGTTCTCAAAACTAGAATCTTTAAGAAATCCATCTGCAAGATTCGATGTTTTTATAAATGGATTATTTATATCTGAAAATGATTATATAATTGAAAATAAAGGAAATGCTTTTTATATTAAATTCATAAAAGTAAATTTTCCTGAATTTGATAGATTTGGTAATCCTTATACTTTGGATGAAACCGATGAGGTTAAAATAAACGGTGATTTAGAAACATTTAGAAATTAATAATGGCAAGAAGTACACCAAATATTAATATAGATACTACTCAAAAATTAAGAGATAGATTGGGATTTAAACAATTCGTATTACAGGTAAATACGGATACATTTATTTATAACTATACCCCATCAACTATTGAATTAAACGAAGATGGTAGGTTATTTACTTTAACGTTGATAAATAAAAAATTTATTTTTGATATTTTAGAATTAGATGACGTATCAGATTATGTGGATGTATATTTATTTGGAGTAAAACAACCACAGGATAAATACAATGTTGTAGTTAGTGGTAATAATATTGTTATTGCATTTATTTCCGATGTTACTAGATTACCTAATGAACTTGGTGTAAATGATTTTGAAATAAAAGGAAAAATAGCAGAAATATTATAATAAATGGCAAGATTAATACCTCGTAAACAAATTGAAGAACAACAAAATATTAGTGGTTCTCTCTCAATACAACAAAATGTTGAAATTGGACAAGACGCTATTATAAGTGGTTCGTTGTTTGTATCTAAAAGTTTCTTTTTTGGAAATGATTTAAACGATAAAAGTGAAATAACTGGTTCGGTATTTTTAACCGGTTCATTGGTAATTGATGGTATATTAAGAACCGGAGCACCAAATACAATTCTTTCGGTAACATCTTCAAACGCTTTATTAGCAGTAGATACTCAAAGATATGCTGGAATTCTTGCAAAAGATTTTGGTGCTAACGTACCTACATTATATGTTTCTTCTACCGATGGTGATGATACAAACGATGGTAGAACTATTCAATTTCCACTTCGTACAATTAAAAGAGCTGCATCATTAGCGGCACCTGGATATGATGGAAGATATGGATTTGATACGGGTTCAATTCAAAATGGATATGTAATTAAAGTACAGGCTGGAACTTATTTAGAGGATAATCCTGTAATACTTCCAAAAAATACAACTATTTGGGGTGCTGGTTTGCGTATTACTAAAATTAATGCTAAAAATCCTGAACAAGACCTTTTTTATGTAAATGCTGGGTGTTATATTGCGGAAGTTACAATGGGTGGATTACGATTATGGCCTGACCAAATAAATCCTGAAAGAGGATTTGCTGTGGCTTTCCAACCTGGTGCATTTATTACAACATCCCCATATATTCAGAACTGCTCGCAGATTTCCAATCAAGAGAATTCATTTACCGAACTTTATGAAGATATTCCGCCGGGTGGTGGAGGTCTTTATGTTAACGGTGATGTGATTGATCCTGACTCTCCACTTGCTTCAATGGTATTGGATGCTTATACGCAAATTTCTCCAAATGGAGTTGGGTGTTTGGTAAATGGTAGAGGATTTATTCAGTTGGTATCTTTCTTTAATAACTTCTCATATTATGCTATTAGAGTAAACAATGGTGGACATGCTACCCTAAACAACTCAAACATTTCGTTTGGTTTATATGGTATGTACGCATCTGGTTCTCGTTTAATATCTGGTAGTGGAGGTAATATACAGGCTAGAGATTCTGTAAGAGGAACTTGGAGCTGTGTTGTTGATGTATTAAATAAAGGATTAGAAAATGGTTTACCAACGATAACAAAATTAAATACTGCAGAAGGTATTCGTTTAACACCACCATCGTTATATACGCAAAGTAGAGTATCGGCGGGAACTTCATTATCAACTACTGCAGCTGATGAAATATTTTCTGATTATACCTTAATAAGTGAAATTGTTGATAAAGGTACAACTAATTTTCCAACCCTATTGGCTAAGAGTTCTATAAAAGGGTATGGGTTTGATTCTCCTTACAATATTTTGGGAGCAGAACAAATAACATCATCTATATCAGCTACTCAGCATGACTTAAATACAATTAGTTCATCTTATGCAGCTTTATTAAGTATATTGGCAAATGGTACTGGTTCATTTAATTTTAAATCAAATACAAGTGCTAGTAGACAAATAGGTACTGATGTAATTGAGCCAATCGCAAATGTGGCAACAAATTATACCGCATCGGTTAGTTCATCATTTGGTACTGTAATTAATATTATTACAAAGGGAGTTTCTGTTAAGCCAGCATATATAGCTAATACAAGTGGTAGTATAAAGGGAGGAAGTACCGAACAGGTAATGCTTGGAGTTACATCATCTTTGGCAACTATAAATGCGGTAAGTGCAAGTTTTAGCATTGTTTATAATATTTTGGCAAATGGCACTGGTAGTAATATTTTACCGATACCGGTGAATCATAAAAAAACCTTTGTAATATCAAATACTAATAGTTCTTCATTTGATTTTGAAGAATTAGGTAGTAATCCTACATTAACTTTATTTAGGGGAGAAACTTACAAATTCAATGTAGATACAATAGAAACTTTTGGTGGCATTGAATATCCGTTTTGGATTAGAACACAGCAATTAGAAGGCATTACCGAAGTATATGATTATAATATTGGTGTAGTAAATAATGGTGATAGTAGAGGAACAATAACGTTCACAGTACCATATAACGCACCAAACAAATTATATTATGTATCACAGAATAGAAGTTCAATGGGTGGTAAGATTGAAATAGTAAATTCATCAACAACACCATTTGACTTAATTAAAAATACACTAACATATCCAGCTACAATACAAAGTGGTTCGGTAGCCAAAACAAATATTGATATTGTAACGGCGTATGAAATATTAATCAATAATAAAGAATTTATAAAAGATGAAGTAATACAATTTGTATCTTCATCTTGGAGTGGATTTTTATATCCGGAAGAAACTTGTAAAAGAGATGTTGGATATATTGTAGATGGCGTAGCAAAAGACTTATTGTTTGGTGGAAACGAAGAAAGTATTAGAAATGGTTTATTTTATTACCAATATCCATCTGAAGCAACTACTACTCAATTAGGACCAACTTTAACTGCTATGAAACACGCAGCTGGAGTTTCGTTAAATTTAATTAGAGGTAAAGTATATGTAGAACCAACAACTGAAGTAGATGATGTTTGGAATACTATTAGAGATAATAAAACATTTGTACAAAATGAAGTTATAACTTATTTATCTTCTTCTTGGTCTAATTTTTATTATAACGAAGAAAAGTGTAGACGTGATACCGGTTATATATTAGACGCAGTGGCAACCGATGTGAAGTATGGTGGCAACGAAAGAAGTATAACCGCCGGCGAATACTATTATCAATATCCGTCTTTAGCAATTGTAAGAGGTGATGGTGATGGCACTGGTCAATTAGGACAAACGGCAGATGGCATAAATTATGCAAGTGGATTAGTTGATAATTTATTAAAACAAAAAACATTTACGGCTCCAGATGCATCAACGGTATCGGCATATAACAATTTAATAAATAATAAAGAATTAATTCAAAACGAAACGATTCAATTTATTAATGTTGCGTTTCCAAATCTAAAATACAATCAGGCAACTTGTAAGAGAGATGTTGGGTATATTATTGATAATATAGCAACTGACTTATTATATGGTGGAATTGAAAGAGGTGTAACTGCTGGTAGATATTATTATGATTACCCATCTTTAGCAACTACAACTCAAAGAACATCAACTATTGCCGGTGTTAGGTATGCAAAAATTATTGGAGATACTATTGTTCAAAATCAAATATTAGATACTCCGCGTATTGTTTATAATGATGAGAAGAATTTTAGATTATCTGGTTTAACAAATCAAACATCTTCATTTAACGGCTCAGTAACTCAACAAACTTCTATTGGCAATTCATTTTCAATTATAGAGGGGATTGTAGAAAGAGGATTGGGTTCAATTAAATCTTTATTGGCACAAAATACGGGATTAACTTGGAACAAATACAATCCATTAAATGTAAGTACTGGTTCTCAAATAACTTCATCTTATACAACACCGGATGAAGTAAATGTAATTGGTAGAAATTTTGATATTGTAAATACTATTATCGGTGGAGGTTTAGTAGCTGAACCTGTATTCACCGCATCTCAAGCAGCAGCAATTGCTGTAACTGGAACACCACAAATAACAGCTTCATTTGCAGTTAGTGGTTCTGTTGGAAGTAATATATCCGCATCAATTGCGTATGTAGCAACTATAATAACAAATGGTACTGGTTCATTGGGTACATTAGTTTCAAATCTAAACTCAAATATAAAAGTAACTCAAACACCACAATACATAACTGGTTCTAGTTACTATGGAACATCTACTGAAAGTACACAATTAAGTTCTTCAATAAAAGTAATCACCGATATATTAGAAGGTGGATTATCATTTGTACCTACACTTACATCAAATGTAAGTGCAAGTATTAAGGTAACAAATACACCACAATATATTTCACAATCTTATTCGGCAAGTATAAGTGATGTAAACTTTATATCATCATCAATATCAATAGTAACAAAGATAATTGAGGGTGGAGAGTTTTCAGCACCAGCTTTCCAACTATATACAAATAGAATAACATCATCCAATTCGGTAGCGGCTTATGAAATTCTTAAAAACAATATTCCATTTATTCAAAATGAAACTATTGCGTATTTAAGTTCTTCTTGGGCTGGGTTTGAATATGATGAAACAAAATGTAAGCGTGATTTAGGATTTATATTAAGTGGTTCTGCGGAAGATTTAATATGGAACGCAAATTCTGCATCTGTATTTAACGGACTATTCTATTGGGAATTTCCATCGCAAGCACAAGGTGCACAATTAAACCAAACATTAGATGGTATTAACTACGCATCACGTTTAGCACAAAAAGTAATTCAAAATGTAGAGTTCAACACAGTAGGGGCAAATACCTTAAATGCGGCATCCTTATTATTAAACAACAAAGTATTCATACAAGACGAAACAATCGCTTATTTGAGTTCTTCTTGGAGTGAACAACCATATATTCAATCAACTTGTAAAAGAGATATTGGATACATAATAGATGCAATCAGAACTGACTTAGTTTATGGTGGTAATGAAAGAAGTAGAAATGCTGGAATATTCTATTACCAATACCCATCACAGGCAACCGGCTCACAATTACTTCCAACTTTAGATGGTATCAATTACGCAGGTAGAATGATACAAAAAATAGTTACTGGGTCTGTATTTGTTTCAGCGGATGCAAATAAAGTAAATGCGAGTAATTTAATATTAAGAAACAAAAACTTAATTGCAAATGAAGTAGTAGCGTATGTATCTTCATCTTGGAGTACTGCAGAATACAATCAGGCTAAATGTTTAAGAGATACAAAATATATCTTAGATGCGGTAAGAACTGATTTGGTATATGGTGGTAATGAAAGAACTAGATTTGCAGGAGAATACTATTATAGATACCCATCGGCAGCAATTGTAGGTGGAGTGCCTTCGGCAACGCAACAATTAGACCCAACTATAACCGGAGTAAATTACGCAAATCAATTAGTACAAAATATAATTACTAATGTTGTATTATCTGCACCATCTACGGCAGTATTAAATGCAGCAAGTTTATTAAAAACTAATAGAGCATTCTTACAACAAAATACAGTCGATTACGCAAATGAAACATATCCTAACTTAGATTATATCCAAAGTAAGTGTTATAGAGATACTGGATTTATTGTAGATGCCGTAATTACCGATTTGGTATATGGTGGTAATGAAAGAAGTATAACTGCTGGAAGATTTTATTATTTATATCCATCTCAAGCTACCGGAGTTCAATCCGAAGAAACAATTGATTCATTAAACTTTACAAAAGGTTTAGCAAAATTAGTAGCAATTGGTGGAAAATCAATAGAGGATGGTTTTGATATTGTGGCAAAGGTAATTGAAAGCGGAAGTAATTCAGCACCTACTGTAGTATCAAATACTTCGGCAGGAATTAAAGCAACTACTGCGCAACAAATTACATCATCTATATTGGTATCAACAACTGATAAATCTATTGTATCATCTTCATTTGGTAACATACTTAATATTCTATCAAACGGAACTGGTTCAATACCAACAACTATTGTTAAAAATACAAATAAAGGTGTAAACATTTTAGGTGGAACTCAGATAACATCATCAATAACTCCAAATGTTTCTGAAAAGACAAAAGTAACTACTGGATTTGATACTGTCATTGATATCGTAGCAAACGGTACTGGTTCAATACCAACTATTGTAACAAATGTGAATTCTTTAATTAGAAGAACCGCAACAAGTAGATATATAACAACCGCATCAATAGCATCTACATATCTTACATCTTCTAATAACAACTTTGATATTGTTTTAGATATCGTTGAAGATGGAACCGGGTCATTACCTACATTGGTAAAAAATGTTGATGGATTGGTGAAAATAACAAATACAAACCAATATACATCTTCGGTAATTATATCATCTTCAATAGCAAGACACATATCTGGAAGTTTTGATAAAATTATAAACATATTAGAAAATGGCACTGGTTCATTACCTACCATTACTTCGAATGTAAATAATATTAAAGTAACCGATACGGCACAATATTTTGGAGGTACAGCAGCAACACAAACTGAAGCTAATATAATATCTGCATCTATTTCTATTGTGACAAATATAATAGCAAATGGTACAGGTTCTTTACCAACCATAAGTTTATATACGGCATCAATATCATCTTCAAATGTAGTAGCGGCTTATGAAATTATTAAAAATAATATTTCATTCATACAAGATGAAACTATTGCATATTTAAGTTCATCTTGGTCAACTGCATCTTACGATGAAAGTAAGTGTAGACGTGATTTAGGATTCATACTTAGTGGTTCGGCTGAAGATTTGATATTTAATGCAAATTCGGCATCGGTATTCAATGGTCTGTTCTATTATGAGTATCCATCACAAGCACAAGGGGCACAATTAAACCAAACATTAGATGGTATTAACTACGCATCCCGTTTGGTACAAAAATTAGTATTAAATACTCCATTTGTAACCCAATCCGCACAAATTAAAGAAGCATATACTCTTTTAGTTAATAACAAAGAGTTGATTAAGAATGAAGTAATACCTTATATAAGTTCATCTTGGAGTACACACCAATATATTGAATCAACTTGTAAACGAGATATTGTACACATTATAGATGCGGTTTCTACGGATTTATTATATGGTGGTAATGAGAGAAGTATAAATGCTGGAGTATTCTATTACAAATACCCATCTGAAGCAACTGGTTCACAAATCCAAGAAACTGTTACCGGTATTCAATATGCTAGAGATATTGCATTTAAAATTGTTAGAGGAAATGTATTTAATAAAGTATCTCAAAATAAATTACAAGCAAAAGAATTAATTTATAACAATAGAGAATTTATACAAAATGAAGTTATAAGTTATGTATCGGCAAGTTGGAGTACAACATCTTATAATGAAACAACTTGTAAGAGAGATGTAGGACATATTTTAGACGCAGTAACAACCGATTTAGTTTATGGTGGTAATGAGAGAAGTATAAATGCTGGAGTATTCTATTATGAGTATCCATCACAAGCTACAACAACTCAATTGGGAGCAACATTAAGTGGAATTAAATACGCAAAAGGTTTAACCGATAAGGTATTAAAGAACTCAGCATTTGTATCAGCATCGATTTCCAATGTTTCGGCATATGAGTTGATATTCAACAACAAATCATTTATACAAAATGAAACTATTGCGTATATATCTTCTTCTTGGAGCTCATTCCCTTACAATGAAACAACTTGTAAAAGAGATGTTGGATATATTTTAGATGCAGTAGCAACAGATATTCTTTATGGTGGAAATGAAAGAGTGGCTGAGGCAGGAGAGTATTATTATTTATATCCATCATTAGCAATCATAGGCAACGATGGTGATACAGGTGGACAGTTAAATCAAACTTTAGATGGTATAAAATACGCTAAAGGAATTACTGAAAAAATTGTAGCAAATTTATTATTGCAATCACCAACAACATCTGAATTAAGTGGATTTAATTTATTACTTAATAATAAGAAGTTTATACAAAGTGAATCAATTGCATATCTATCTTCTTCTTGGAGTGGTGGTGATGGATTCTACTATAATGAAACTACTTGTAAAAGAGATATTGGATACATCATAGATGCAGTTAGAACTGATTTACTATATGGTGGAAACGAAAGAAGTTCAAAAGCTGGAGAATACTATTATTTATATCCTTCGGCAGCAATTCTAACAGGTTCTATTTCACCAACCGCGGCAACACAAAAAGGCCCTACAATTGATGGAATAACATATGTAGCCGGTACTGCACAAAATGTGATATCAAACAAAGAATTGGTGTCACCAACTGGATTTGTAACATCATCGGTTAATTTATTAAGACAGAATAAAACACTTATACAAAATGAAACCGTACAATACATAGATGCATTCTTCCCTAATTTAGTTTATTTAAGAGAGAAATGTAGACGTGATGTTGGATATATTTTAGATGCTGTTATAACCGATACTTTCTATGGTGGAAATCAAAGAAGTGTTATAGCTGGGCAATATTATTATTTATACCCATCGTTGGCAACAAAGAGTACACAAGTTAGAGAAACTGTGGAGGGTGTTGATTACGCAAAAGCATTGGCTAAATCAATTGCTCAAAATATACAACTAAATTCACCAACATTAACTACTAATACTGATGCAAATATTAAAGTAACAAATACTACACAATACACATCATCTTTAAGTGCAACTAACGCAGATGTTAATCAAATTAGCTCATCGTTTGTATTAGTTACTAATATTATCGAGAATGGAATAACAGCAATACCAACGATAATTGAAAATGGTAATGGTTTGATTAAAGTGAGTGATACTATTCAATACTCATCATCAATATCAGCGAGTGGTGCTGAATTAGATATCATTACATCATCATTTAAGCATGTAGCGGATATCATTGAAAATGGTGTTACTTTTGTACCTGATTCATTGGCAAGAAACTATAATTATGGATTTGAATTATCTACTCCAACTTTATTACATATAAGTTCTAAAGAGCAAACAATTGGTACGGGTTCATACAACTTATCAACTCAAATTACAAATGTAAGTTCTTCTTATGGTACTGTTGTAAATGTTGTTAAAAATGGATTGAGTGTATTACCTACATTGGTAACAAATACTTCATCATCGTTAAAGGTAACCACTGCAAATCCTATAAGACAGGATATATCAGCATCATCTTTTGATACTAATAAAATTGCAAATGGTTTTGATTTAATATTAAATGTAATTGAAAATGGAACATCGGTTCTACCAACAATTATAACAAATACATCAGCAAGTATTAAAGTAACCGATACTCCACAATTAATAAGTGGAAGTGCGGCGGGAAGATTGCAGGGTAAACTAATATCATCATCGTTATCTTTAGTAATTGATGTGTTATTAAGTAATGGTATAAGCTCAATTGGGTTCAAACCATCTACATATCCAATAGCAAATACAAATGCAAAGATAAATTCGGCATATAACTTATTAGTAAGTAACTCTAAATTTATAGTTGATGAAACTATTGCATATATGAGTTCATCTTGGAGTGGATTTGATTATACACAAAGTAAATGTGAGAGAGATTTGACCGGAATCCTTAGTGGTTCTGCATTTGACCTTTTATATGGTGGTAATTCGGCATCTTTATTCAATGGTAAGTTTTACTTTGATTATCCATCACAAGCTACCGGTTCACAATTAGACCAAACGATTACGGCAATCAAATATGCAAGTGGATTAGCTGAGAAAGTGGTATTGAATATTCCATTTACACATATATCGGCATCAATAAACCAACCAACATCAGCGTCTTGGAATTCATTGAGAGCTAACAAAGGATTTATACAAAGTGAATCAATTGCATATCTATCTTCTTCTTGGAGTAGTTTTGATTATAACGAAACAACTTGTAAGAGAGATATTGGATATATTATAGATGCGGTAGCAACTGATTTGTTATATGGTGGTAACGAAAGAAGTGTTGTAGCGGGTAGATACTATTATGATTACCCATCACAAGCTACAAACGCACAATTAGAACCAACATTAACTGGTGTGAGATACGCAAAAGGAACGGCTATGAATGTAGTTGTTAATAAAGAAGTATTTACATCATCATTACAAACTCAATACGCATACGATTTAATAAAAGCTAACAAACTATTCATACAAAGTGAAAGTATTGCATTTGTAAACGCTAAGTACCCTAATTTAGATTATAGTGAAAGTAAATGTTATAGAGATTTGGGTTATATCATTGATGGGGTAGCAACTGATTTACTATATGGTGGAAATGAAAGAAGTAGAAAGAACGCAGATTACTATTATGAGTTCCCATCTCAAGCTAATGGGTCTGGTTCGCAAGTTGTAGAAACGATAGAGGCAATTAAATATGCAGCTAGAATAACAACCGCATCTATTAGTAGCACACTAATAGTAGCACCTTCTGTTATATCCAATACGTTAGCAAATATCAAAGTAACCAATACTAACCAATATATTTCAGCATCATCGGCAACTTCTACTGAAGCAACGATACTATCAGCATCAATTGCTATTGTAACAAATATAATTGCGAATGGAACGGGTTCGGCAATAGTATCGGCATCGTTGACTTTACCAACATCATCTTACACAACTGCGGTAAGTGATGATACTAAATGGATTGCATACGGAATACTAAAAAATAACATTTCGTTTATACAGGATGAAACTATTGCGTATTTATCATCATCTTGGTCAACTGCATCTTATGATGAAAGTAAATGTAGACGTGATGTTGGATTAATTGTAAGTGGAGCAGCTGAAGATTTGGTGTTTAATTCAAACTCCGCATCAGTTGTTAATGGTTTGTTCTATTATGATTATCCATCTCAAGCACAAGGTGCACAATTAAACCAAACATTGGATGGTATCAACTACGCGAGCCGTTTAGCACAAAATGTAATTCAAAATGTAACGTATGTAACGGCATCCGCAAGTGTATCCGCATCATACGCATTGATACGAAATAATAGAGAGTTTATACAAAATGAAACTATTGCGTATCTATCTTCTTCTTGGAGTACGGCATCTTATATTGAATCAACTTGTAAAAGAGATGTTGGGCATATTATAGATGCAGTTTCTACCGATTTACTATATGGTGGAAATGAAAGAAGCACAAATGCTGGAATATTCTATTACCTATATCCATCACAAGCACAAGGTTCACAATTACAACCAACATTGACTGGTGTTAATTATGCAGGACAGGTTTCCAAAAATGTTGCAGCATCATTAACGTTTGTGACGGCATCTCAATCGGTATCCGCATCGGTTAATTTATTAAGAAAAAATAGAGAGTTTATTCAAAATGAAACTTTGGCTTACTTAACTGCTAGTTGGAGTACATTTGAGTATGATAAAGATAAGTGTAAGAGAGATGTTGGTTATATATTAGATGGCGTTACTACTGATTTATTATATGGTGGTAATGAGAGAAGTGTATTGAATGGGGAGTTCTATTACAAATATCCATCTTTAGCGATTGTTGAGGGAGATGGTGACGGAACAGGTCAATTAGGACAAACAATTGATGGTATAAACTACGCAGGTAGATTAGCACAAAAAATTGTAAAAAATATAGTATTTGTAACAGCTTCATTAGAAGCATCGGCATCATTTGATTTATTAAGAAAGAATAAATCATTTATAGCAGAAGAAACTATTGCGTATGTATCTTCATCTTGGAGCGGGGTATATTATAATGAAGCAACTTGTAAAAGGGATGTTGGATATTTGATAGATGCAGCAGCAACGGATTTATTATATGGTGGGCAAGAAAGAAGTGTGATAGCAGGACAGTATTATTACTTATATCCTTCTAATGCAACTAATAAAGGTGTACCATCAACACAAAATCAATCAGACCCAACGCTTACTGGAATCAGATATGCTGGAAAGGTATCCAAAAAAGTGATAACCAATCCAACCTATTTAGTACCGTCTGCATCGTTATTAACAACTGCGAGATTATTGACAGATAATAAACAATTAATACAAAAAGAAACTATAACATTCTTATCTTCATCTTGGAGTAATTTAAAATATAATGAAGCAAGTTGTTCTAGAGATTTAGGATTTATCATAGACGCAATTAGAACTGATTTAGTTTATGGAGGTAACGAAAGAAGTATTGAAGCAGGTTCTTACTATTACAAATTCCCATCTGTAGCAATTTTGGATAGTTATGGTGATAATAATGGACAAAAGAAACAAACCATAGATGGTATTAACTTCGCAAGAGGAATATCTGAAAAAATAGTAGCAAATACTTTATTAACTTATTTAGCACCTTCAACTAAGAGAAGACAGGCGGCCGAAAGATTAAAAGCTGGTAAAGATGAATTAAAACAAAGAGCAATTGGATATACAAATGGAGCTTTTCCATATTTAGTATATAATGAGGCAAGTTGTTCACGTGATACCGGATTTATTGTAGATGCGTGTGTGACTGATTTATTATATGGTGGAAATGAGAGAGGAATTAGAGCAGCATCTTCATACTACGATGGTCAGTACGGAAGTGCAATTGCTGTTACTAGAGACCAGTTATTAGAAACGTTAGAAACAAACCGTTATCTAAGAACTAGAGCAGAATTTATAGCAGCAGGAGCTCCATTAGAAGTATTTGGCTCATTGATTGTGGCAACCGGTATTGACTACTCTTATAATGGTAGTGGTGTAACATTTAAAGCACTTCCTCCAAATCAGGGTGGTAGTGGTGTTGCAAATCCGGCATTTGAAATTACTGAATTGGGTGGTGGTAGAATATTCTTTACCTCCGGTAACCAAGATGGTGACTTCAGAATTGGTACAGGATTGAGCATTAATCAGGCAACTGGTACTCTTGTGGGTAGAACATTTAGTAAATCTCTATTCTCATTAGTAACTCCGTTCTCATTGGCACTACAAATATAAAAAAGAAAATAAAAAATAAAAA
>Ga0222712_10005147_pt1 | contig 13392 bp, 11 predicted proteins | sample C33_657DmetaG_FD_165043 | JGI IMG/M metagenome (GOLD analysis project Ga0222712, IMG submission 165043) | Estuarine water microbial communities from San Francisco Bay, California, United States - C33_657D | ecosystem: Environmental > Aquatic > Marine > Unclassified | place: USA: California...
AAGCTCAACATACCTAAGATTATATTTTTAACTTTCATTTTTTGAACTATTTATAGGAATGAAAATATTAGAATGTGAAGTTTAAGTTAACTCCGTAGCTTCTTACTGAAGGTGTTTGAGGGCTTGAAGTACCGTCTGTCAAGTATTGTGACAAGTCAATATCTTTCTTCTCTGCGAAGTACAATAAGTTACGTCCTACGAAAGAAACGTTCGCACCTGAAACAGCTTTACCAAACCACTTAGTAGGAAGTTTCACACCTAAAACCACTTCTTTTAACATTCCGAAAGAACGACTCATTAAGTTACCTTCATTCGTGTTATAGTAGCGACCTACGTAATCTTGAACATACGTCTTAGTTGTATTAGGAGAGAATTGTAATTCAGAGAAGTTCGTTACGTTACCATTTGCATCGTACTTGATGGCAACACCATTCGAAACAACTACACCTTGACCTACGAATGCTTTCACTCCTAAAGCGTCTTGTGGACGTGCTTCAGCGAAGATCCCTTGCGTAGTTCCGATGTGACGACCACCACGGTACGCTTGTTGTTGCGTATAATTGATGATCTTACCGCCGATACGACCGTCGAACAATACACTTAAGCTTACATTTTTGTAAGTGAATTTGTTATTTAAACCAAAAACAAAGTCAGGATTCGTATTCCCTAAATACTGAGATTGAGCCCCCGATAATTTCAAAGGAACACCACCTGAGTTAATAATTTGACCATCCGGAGCATGAACAAAGGCAGAACCATATAATTTATCCGTACGATCACCCACTTTTAAGAACGTGTTCAAACTTGTGATACCTGGATAGATATCAGTTAAACGCTCTTCGAAAGTAGAGTAGTTCGCTAAAACATCCCAGCTAAAATCAGCTGTTTGGATAGGGGAACCAGTTACCGAGATTTCATACCCCTTCTTCTGTGTTTTAATACCATTCACTAATGCTGATGTATAACCAGAGGTAGATGAGATAGGCAAAGAGAAGATAGAAGGGCCATCATTCGAGATGAAATAAGCAGCATCAATAGCGATACGGTTTTTGAATAAACGTAAGTCCATTCCGAATTCCGTCTGAGAAGTCTCAGATGGATTCAAGTTTGGATTGCTCAAACCATCACCATACGTTGCTCCTGTTTGGTTATTGTAATAGAAACCAGTAGAGTAAACTGTATTGTTTTGGTAAGAAGGACCATCGTAAGGAGAGTTATAATTTTCTCCAGAATAGGTTCCCATACGGTTATCAATTGTAGATGATGTTAAACCATCCTTCACGTTTGCAAATGATCCACGGAACTTTAAGAAAGAAATCGTTTCTGGTAAATCTACATAATCAGATAATACCGTTACCGCTCCGAATGAAGGATAGAAGAATGAGTTCTTTCCTGCTGGCAAAGTAGATAATTTATCCAAACGTCCTGTAGCAAATACCGTTAAGTATTTCTTGTAAGAGAAGTCAGCAGAATAATACGCTGAAAGCACTTGCATATCAGACCCAAAGTTTGCCACTTGAACAGGATTAGAGGAGTTCGAGAAGTTATATAAACCTGGAACGTTCAAGTAGTTTGTTGTAGCAAACATCGACTTGTATTGGAAAATACGTTGAGATGCACCCGCGTTAATCTTCGTGTTAAAGCCTGGTAATAAATCTTTGTCAAACGTTAACAATAATTCGGTGTTGTTCTCAAAAAGAGAACGACGATCTTCACGGTAATCACCACGACGCTCATCACGTCCATAGGTACCAGCTGAGTAAGGGAATTTCTCTGTACGTAACATATCCCAAGTCGTTACTTGAGTACGCGCTAATAAATTCAAGTTTTCGTTAAACGTATAACGCAACGCTGCTTGTCCTACGATATCTGTCTTGTAGTGAGAACGTAACCACTCGTATGACATGAAATACGGGTTATTGTAGCGTTGGTATTCCGCATAGATTTGTTGGATACCTTCTTTCCCTTTTTGCCAGTAGTTACGCATATCATCAATGTTCCAGTCAGCTCCTGCCCAATACACGATGTTATAGATGATTGAGTTAGGACCGTAGTTTACGTCAGGAATGTTAGGCGTATATTGACGGTTGTATTGTAAGTTCGACTCAAACTTTAATTTGTTCGAGAACTTGTAATCAGCCGTGATGTTGAAGTTCGTCATATTCAATTGGGTATTAGGAACAATACCTTTTTGGTAAATATGAGAAGTAGAGAAACGCAAGTTGTATTTCTCTCCTGTAGCCGATACTGAAACGTTATTCGTAGATAAAATACCTGTTTCTAAGAAACGCTTTAAGTTATCTTTACCACGAGCCACCCAAGGAGTACCTGAACGAACACCTGTAATAGGATCTACTGGAGAATCGTATTGTGGAATTAATTGCCCATTAAAACGTGGACCCCAACCTCCGTCGTAGTCACCATCGTTCAAACCACCGCCTTTACCATCACCGAAAGCATACGAACCGTGATCACCAGGACCATATTCGTCTTGTACTTCAGGAATCGCATAGAAGCCTGATTGCATTTGCGTAGAAGAATTTACTTCCACTGAGAATCCACGCTTGTCAGATGAACCACGTTTTGTCGTGATTAAGATCGCACCGTTCTTTCCACGGAAACCATACAAAGCAGATGCCGAAGCTCCTTTTAATACCGAGTAAGTTTCGATATCATCTGCAGAAATATTCCATGTATCAGAGTTAATAGGTACACCATCTACAACATATAAAACCGTAGAGCTACCACGTAAGGAGATATTTGGTTTACGTAATAATTCGGGTTGAGAACCGATCGTTAAACCAGCAACACGGCCTGACAATGCATTGATCGCATTAGGCTCACGTGCTTTGATTGTTGCAGATCCGTCAACCGACTGAATGGCAACACCAATTTTACGAATGTCCTTTTTAATACCTAAGGCCGTAACAACTACTTCTTGTAATTGCTTTTCGTCTTGAGATAACACGACATTTAATTCTGAAACGTTTCCAACGGCTACCTCTTTAGAAGTGTAGCCAATCATGGAAAATTGTAATACTTCATTTCCAGATACCGAGATCGAATAAGCACCTTGCGCATCCGTTAACGTACCTTTAGAACTACCCTTAACACGGATAGTGACACCTGGAACACCTGATTTCTCCTCTGCAGAAGTAACCGTTCCTTTCAGACTACGTGATTGACCAAATGAGGTCATACTTGCCGTAGTAATCATTGCAAAAACTAGCCAAATCAACGATTTAGGGCTCATTTTAGCAAAAAACATTTGTACATTGTTTTTCATATGAGATAGTTTATTAATATTTGACGCAAAAGTAAGAGCCAGATTTAATCGCTATGAATCAGAAAAATTAAGAGATGATTAAGAAAAAGCCCGAAGTATTACGCCCGTATTAAGCCAAGTCTCAAATCCAAAATACTACGCAGAAAATCTTTGAAAAATACCATATTCTAAAGCATAACAATTTCATTATTTTGCCATAACAGAATGGTCATTTTTGCTGCGTAATTTTCCTGCATGAAAGAGATTAAGCTAGTTGTTTTGGACATGGCGGGAACCACCGTGATGGATCAACATGAAGTGGAATATTGCTTTAAACAGGCCGCCATTAAAAATGAATTACATTCCAGCGATGAGCGCATTTTAGCTTTACAAGGTTATGCGAAATTGTATGTATTCACTTTATTGTGGACGGAGCAATTAGGCGAAGGAGACCCGCGTATACCAGAATTAGCCGCGCAGTCTTATGTGGACTTTAAATCCATACTGGAAAACCATTACCGCACGCAACCCGTCTATCCTACCGAGGGATGTCTTGAGCTTTTCAAAGCTTTGCATGCAAAAGGAATTAAAATCGCACTTACGACGGGTTTTTACCGAGAGGTAGCTGATATCATATTAGGTCGTTTAGGCTGGTTGGCTAACCTAGAATCCTCGACAAGCATCCATCTTTCAGTTACACCAGACGAGGTGAATGGAGAAGGGAGACCCTCCGCGGCCATGATTCAATATGCGATGAAGTCGCTCGGCATCACAGATCTAGCAGAAGTAATCAATGTGGGGGACACGCCGGTGGATCTACTTTTCGGCAAAAATGCGGGTGTCCGTTATGCCTTAGGTGTTTGTAATGGAACACACACGCGCCAGCAATTAGCCGCTCATCCAAATGATGGCCTGCTCGAAAAAATTTCTGATTTATTAGCTTATGTATAAAAATAGAAAATACGATCTAGTCATTGTAGGAGGAGGAATCATAGGCACATTTTGTGCGTATCATGCACTGAGAAAAGGAAAATCGGTCTTATTATTAGAGAAGGATGCGCAGCCGTTCGAAGCGAGTTTTCGAAATTTTGGACAAGCAGTTCCTTCTGGTCAGGCATTGGATTCCTGGTTTGATTACGGCAGAAAGTCCTTGAAAATCTACAAGGATCTTCAAGAAGAAGTGGATATCTCCTTGGTGAAAAACGGTTCTTGGTACGTTGCCTCGGATGACCAGGAAATGACCTTACTGGAAGAAATGATGCAACTTTTTAAAGACCGTGATTATACCTCTCGTCTTTACACTGCTTCAGAAACGTTAGAGATTAATCCCCATTTCAAAAAGGAGTACGTGAAAGGTGGATTATTCATTCCGGAGGAAGCTTCGCTGAATCCGCTCGTGATGGTTCACCGCGTTCGCGAATTCATGATTAAGCATTTAGGATTACATTACCAAAACTTGTGTCCCGTGATCTCGGTTGAGAAAAAGCGCGGAATCGCCATGTTGACCACCTCGAAAAAACAAACGTTTTGGGGGGATCAAGTGATCTTAGCGAATGGTAGAGATACGCAGTTTTTACTGCCGGAGCATTATCCATCGACTGACCTAAAAATCAGCAAATTACAGATGATGCGATTAGCCCCGCAGAAGAAAATTTTGAAATCCAATATTTTAACAGGCTTAACGATTCGTCGCTACGATAGCTTCAAATCTTGTCCGTCTTTTGCGAAAATTTATACTTCTTCTGAGCAAAAACAATTGCAAGCCAAAGGCATTCACATCTTATTCAAGCAAGCAGATGATGGCTCAATCATTTTAGGGGATTCACATGAATATGTGCCGGCGGGGGAACAAGCGAATTTTGGCTTTGAAGTTTCTTCAGAGATCAATGAGATGATGTTGCAGGAGGCGAAGCGAATTACCTCACTAGAAAACTGGACAGTAGATTCTACGTGGGCCGGCTTTTATTTACAAGGGACTCAATCGGAAGTGTATACCAAAGTCGTGGACGACGTCATCCACATCATTAATGGAATAGGCGGCAAAGGCATGACGACTTCCCCCGGTTTCACTGCCGAATACATTCAAAACCTCTACTCATGAAAAAAATAGTTACGCTTTGTCTTTTAAGTATTAGTTTATTTGGCCAAAAAGCGCCTAAAAATGTTATCCTCCTCATAGGCGACGGAATGGGTGTCAGCCAAATCTACGCGGGATTAACCGCCAATCGCGGCCACCTCAATCTCGAACGTGTAAAGGTAATAGGGTTCCATAAAAACCAAGCGTCTGATAATTATGTGACTGATTCTGCGGCGGGTGCGACCGCTTTTGCCACTGGAAAACAAACCTATAATGGCGCAATTGGATTAGATTCCTTGAAAGTTCCATCGACGACTCTGTTGGAAATGGCCGAACAAAAAGGCTTAGCCACTGGCCTGGTGAGCACCTGTGATATCACGGACGCGACCCCGTCCTCTTTTATAGTACATCAATTAAAGCGCTCCATGCACGAAGAAATCGCGCTGGACTTTTTGAAAACGCCCGTTGACGTGGTCATTGGTGGCGGACGAAAATATTTCGAGAAGCGGAAAGATGGCTTAAATCTCCTGGACACCTTGCGCAAAAAAGGCTACCAAGTTCAATCAAATTTAGACTTGGATGGCATTACAAAAGGTCCAATGATTGCCTTATATGCAGAAGAAAATCCGATTAAAGTGATGGAGGGACGCGGCGATGCGCTATTGAAATCCACTAAAAAAACGCTTGAAATTCTGACCCAAAATAAAAAAGGATTTTTCGTCATGATCGAAGGGTCCCAGATCGACTGGGGCGGCCACGCGAATGATGTAGATTATGCCATTACGGAGATGGTAGACTTCGATAAGAGTATCGGTTATGCACTTGATTTTGCCCAAAAGAACGAAGAGACATTAGTGATTATTACGGCCGATCACGAGACAGGTGGAATGGCACTTATGGGCGGAAATATGAAAACAGGGGAGGTAAAAGCCGCATTCACGACGAAAGGACATACGGGCCAAATGATTCCGGTCTTTGCTTTTGGGCCTGGATCCGAGGCCTTTGGCGGCATTTATAACAACTACGACATCTTTGCGAAAATCAAGCAGGCCTTAAAACTAGGTCAAAAGTAAATCGTAAACTTTTCATGCGAATTTTTAAAGCCCACGGATTGGTAAAATGCGTGTGCTTCTTTACGCCGTTTGTTTGAGGTTACTTCTAGTGATTTAGCCCCTAAAGACTTCACCTCCTCACGAATCACATCGACCATTTTACTTCCTAATCCCTTGCCCTGATGTGCGGCTGTCACGATCATTTCTTGAATCTCAAACACGTGACCCTCGTGGTGTAAAAGGGATTGTCCTTTACAAGAGATGAAACCAACGATTTCCGTTTCTTGAAGCAGAGCAACTTGTACTAAAGTATGTGAACTGGTCAAATATTCCATAAAGATCTGATCAAAAATAGCTTGATCAAATGCGCGATTTTCTAACTCTTCTAACAAGCATTTCACGGCTACCGCATCCGACTCCACTGCCTGCCTGATCGTATAGTTTTCTTCCATATTATCGAATCTTTACCCCTGGATAAAATCTATTTTAAATCGCCTTTTAGGCCTTTTTTAGGCCTTTTATAAGCCCTAATTTAACATAAATAATCGAATAAATATGCCTGCAGACATCGTCCAAAAAATCATCACCTTATTCCACGAACAGGGAGATTCCGAATACGGTGGCGAACCCGTAACACAAGGGGAACATGCCTTGCAATCTGCTCACTTAGCCCTGGCAGAAAAAGCCCCATCTAGTTTAGTGGTCGCCTCTTTGTTACACGATGTGGGACATTTGTTGCATGCGCTTCCGGATGATGCGCCGGAGCAAGGAATTGATGATTTACATGAAGAATTAGGCAATCGCTTTTTGATCAAATATTTCAATCAAGCGGTTTCAGAGCCGGTGCATTTGCACGTTGCAGCGAAGCGCTATTTATGTGCGGTGGAGCCGGACTATTTTGCGCTATTAAGTGAACCGTCGGTGATCAGCCTTCGCTTGCAAGGCGGACCGATGTCGATGGAGGAATGCCAGGCTTTTGAGGCGAATCCCTATTACAAAGACGCGGTTCAGTTACGTCGGTATGATGATATGGCCAAAGTCCCCAACCTAGCCGTGGAACCCATTGAATTTTATACTTCATTCCTGAGGGAAAACCTGAAATGATTAGTGCGGATGTAAAAAACTGGAAATGGCATCCCGCCTGGTCCATGATCGCCGCCTTTGGCTGTTATTTCTGTGTGTATGGATTTCGCAAGCCCTTCACAGCAGGTACCTATGAGCACCAATTTTTCCTAGGAATCCACTGGAAATCGATCCTGATTTCATCCCAAATAGCCGGCTACATGCTCTCCAAATGGTGTGGCATTTTCTTCGTCTCTTCCATTACTTGGGAGAAGCGAGCAAAGGCCATTATCCTCAGTATTTTATCAGCAGAATTAGCCTTATTGGGGTTTGGGTTAGTGCCCAAACCTTATAATTTGCTCTTTTTATTACTCAATGGTCTCCCGCTAGGCATGATTTTTGGGTATATCCAAGGCTTTTTAGAAGGCAAAAAGAATACGGAATTATTCATCGCTGCCCTAGGTAGTAGTTTTATCTTAGCGGATGGAGTTTCTAAATCCGTAGGAGTTTCCTTATTAAACTGGGGCGTGGCAGAAAACTGGATGCCCTTTGCAGCTGGTTTAATTTACGCGATTCCATTCCTGTTTTTTGTGTGGATGCTCACCCAAATTCCGCGACCGACAGCTGAAGAAGTAGCGGATCGCGCAGAGCGTCAACCCATGACACAACAGGACCGCATTCAGCTGGTAAAGCAACTTTGGCCGGGCATTCTAACGATAGCATTGCTGTATTTATTTGCGTCTTTGTTACGCGGAATTCGATCGGATTTTGCACCGGAAATTTGGCATTATTTAGGTTACCAAGGAGTGCCTTCTATTTATGCTCAAACAGAAATCTGGGTCACCGTGGGAATTCTGGTCATCAATGGCAGTTTAGTCCTAATAAAGCGAAATTACTTGGCTTTTTTCATTAGCCTTAGTGCGATAGCGACAGGCTATTTGTTGCTCGTTATAGCTGGCTTGTGGGGCGTACAATCGATGAATAGTTTTTGGCTCATGTTCCTGTCGGGCTTTGGGATTTACCTGCCCTACTTAACGATCACCACGTCTGTATTTGAACGCATGATTGCGATTACCAGGCATAAAGCGAATATAGGTTTCTTGATGTATATCGTAGACTCGATTGGCTACTTAGGATACAATGTATTATTGATTGCGGCAGGCTTTATTTTCCCAAACTGGAACCTGCCGCAACTTTTTTTCTCTTGGATCACGATACTTGGAATAGCAGGACTGGCGCTATCCGCCGGATCGTGGATGTATTTTAAGCGAAAATTATCCCGTAATCCAACGGAAGAATAAGAACAACAAGGCCGAAAGAATAATGGTCACTGGCAACGTTAAAATCCAGGCCATCACGATATTTTTCACGGTTCCTCCTTGCAAATTTTTAATACCGCGTTGCGCGACCATCGTTCCTGCAATACCCGAACTTAATACGTGAGTCGTACTTACTGGCCATTTATAGGCGGTCGCTAAACCGATGGTTAAAGAAGCAATTAATTCTGCCGAAGCCCCTTGTGCATAGGTCAAGTGGTCTTTACCAATTTTCTCACCAATAGTTACCACAATACGTTTCCAACCAATCATAGTTCCTAAGCCTAATGATAAAGCGACCATCCACATCACCCAATTAGGTGCGAAATCGGTAACTCCTGCCATTCCAGTGCTAGATGATGCACCAAAAGTAAAGAACGGAGCTTTCGTTCCGGCTGTGGCCTTTTTCCAAGCAGCTTTATCGTTTTCTGAAAGAGCTACTGATTCACTTTCAATTAACTTCTTCGAGAATTTATTAATCGTTAAAGCAGCCTTGCGAATCGCAAATTTTTGATCCGTCGAAAGTGTTGATGGCTTCAAATTTTGCGCAGTAATCACAGACAATTCCGTAGATGATTTCTTCAATTGAGCTAAACCATCACGTTCTTTTTCAGACAATGGAATCGTATCAATTTTAGCTGAAATCGTTTGAACTGTAGCCAAACTTTGCTTCACCATTTGCATATCTAAAGTCGTGTTAATCGCAAAATATCCTGGCAAGAATGCGATTAAGATAACCATGACTAGGCCTATTCCTTTTTGGCCATCATTACGCCCGTGAAAGAAGGATACTAAGGTACAGGTCGCGATTAGGATCGAACGAATCCATACCGGAGGAGGAGACTTTTTCTTAGGTTCTTTAAATATTTCTTTATTTGTAACTGTCTTCTTTAAGATGTACATTAAAATGATGGCTAGCGCAAATCCAAACAAAGGGGATAATAAAAGTGCTTGACCAATCTCAATTACTTTATCCCAATTCAGCGCTGAAATACCTTTATTAGATGCTTCAGGCAATAGTGCATGGCCTACGCCAATACCAATTATAGAACCGATTAAAGTATGTGAACTAGAGGCTGGAATACCGAAATACCAGGTACCTAAATTCCATAAAATAGCGGAAATTAATAAAGAAAGGGCCATCGCCATCGAATGATAGACATTCGTATCGACGAGCAACTCTGTGGGGAGCAGCCCTATAATACTCATGGTAACACCTACACCACCCGTCAACAATCCCAGGAAATTCATAAATCCTGACCACACAACTGCTTGAGTTGGACGCAGAGAATGCGTATAAATAACGGTTGCCACTGCATTTGCCGTATCGTGAAAGCCATTCACAAATTCGAAAGCACAAGCGGCTAACAGGCAGAAACACAAAAGGAAAAACAGTGTAGGATCTAATCCGAACATAAAATAATTTTTAAATATAAAAATTCAATTTACTAAGGTAAGTTGCATTTCCAAAACCCATGTTAAGGAATTGTTAAATCCCTTATTTTACTTCGCTTTTAAATGGAATTCCCAAGGACTTCGCAACTTTATGAATCAAGTCTTTTTGATACACTTGCTCCTTCGATTTTACTTCACCTAAAGCCGGAACTTTCGCTCCTAACATCGCATACCAAATCTCATGACAGTCGGCTACTTTTTGACCATGAGAAGTCCATTGGGTCTTTACGACATCGCCTCTTCCGTGATCAGTCGTAATCAATAAGGTAGTTTTTCCTTTGTAATCAGGATCAGAATTCACAAAATCCCAAATCTCCCCTACCCAAGCATCAAACTGGTGTGCCGCATCTAAGTAATGATTATAAGCTCCCTCATGCGCAAATTCATCTGTCTCACCATAAGAAATGTATAGGGCTTTCGGCTTATTCTTTTTCAAATAATGCATCGCTTTGAAATGCGTAAAGGCGTCTAGTGATTCCGCCATTCCAAAAGGCTTGAACGATTCTTTCAACATTTTCGCTAGCAGCTTAGTCTCCGGATCCTTCTCTAATTCCGGATAGGAATCGAATGCATTAACTACTGGGAAACCCGCTCTATTTTCATTCAAAATACGGTCAAACGCATCCCAAGCCCCAAAGGCTGCCACCTTTCCTTTGTAGGCTGGCAAGGAATTCAAGTATTCAAAAAAGTTCGTATTCGGATTAGGCTTGTAATCGTTTGAATTAACCGCCGTATCTACTTGACCTGTTAAAATCTCACTGTATCCTGGATAAGAGAACCAATACGGATTCGCATTATCCACTTGACTTCCTTCTTTTCTATTTCCGTGCAATTGACCGGCAGCAGCTAATTTACCCCAGAAAAAAGGCATTAATTTTACCCGTCTTTCTGCCAAAGTAGGCGCATAATATTGCTGGATTAAACGAGCCGAATCTCCGTGGTGGAAACGTTTGATTTTGACGATAGAAGTATCAATTCCATGGAAGACTTCTTGCCAGCGGTAACCGTCTGTCGTGATGACAATGACACGCGCGTCTGACTCTTTTTGTGCGAATGCCGAAAAGGAAAGGGCTACTAGGATAAATAGAAAAGTGTATAGTTTGTTCATATGCATTGTTTAGAAAGCCAAAGCTAATGTAGGCAAATAAACAGAATTTAAACGAGCTATAAACTTTTGATTAATTATTCTCTTAATTATTCAACGACCCTTGTTTCGCCCAAGCCTCAATCAAGGCAATTTCACATTTAAGCAGTGGCGCACCTTTAGGCATATAGGGCGGATTTCCGCTAGGTGGGAAATAAACGGATTGATATAATTCCCCTGATTTAGATGACTCGGAAATTTGCGTGTAATTTTCGATCACAATGCCCCCGAAATGATTCTTCGCATCGTGGCACGAAAGACAATTATTTTTGATAAGGGGATAAATATCTCGAGCGAAAGAGACTATGGAAGATGGGGAGGTAGAACAAGTAGACGGAGCGATGGCCCCTTCCTTATCTTGTGCACAACCTGACAGTAAAAAAACAAGAAATGCCAGAAGGAAACCTCCTAGCATTTTCTGTATTACACCAATATATTGTCTTTGAACCATTATAGTCTGTGGGTAGGTACCCAACGGTTGATGGTATCATTGTAACGGAGCGAGGAATCTGGCCATTGGATATAATCCTTCATGACTAGGTACTCGTCTAACTTTCCATTTTTCTTTAATTCTCTAAAAAGAAAAGCTCCTCTCTCTAACACTTCCGCTTCTTTTAAATGTGGCGTATTCACCACTTCCTTGAAATCGTAAGGCTTTAGGCTGCCTTTTTTTAATTTGAATGTCCCTATGACGCCCCGTTGAAAAACTTGAATGTTTGCCACGGGTCTGGTCAAAAAATAGTACCACGTACTATCTTCTTTCATCTCTAGTTTCACCAGCTTGTAGTTGGGTAAACGCATCCAGTAATAATTGTTGTATTTGGCTTGAAAACGCGTTGCATCGTTTGCAAAGGGCGGGTTCTCCGCCACGAATGTCATAATATTGGTGGTAAGTGTATCTTGTTGCGCTTCATTGAAATAGTAAGCGACTTCGTCTTTTTTATGGCAAGAGGCCAAAGATAATAGGGCAAAAAGGGCAATAATTTGTTTCATGATTTTTGGTGTAAAGAATAAAAAAAGGGAGCTGACCACAGCCAGCTCCCTTGGATATAATTACTTAATATAAACGACTGCTTGAGGAGCAAATTCTGCCCAACCCGCTGTCCAGTCTGTAGATTTAAATGCACCTACGTAATCTGTCGCTTCGAAGAAAGCAGGAAGACCTGATTTCAAGTTAGCACCGATTAATGACTCAGATGTACCTGTTGTTAAGGTAAACGTAGGACGACCTGAAGACCATAAAGTAGAAGATAATCCCATGTTAGCTTGCGTAGCTAAAATTTTGTTACCTGTTAATGACAAGAACCAATCTTGAGGAACCGCTGTACCAATAGTGAATGCCGTTAAACCTGTAGAAGCACCTGTATTCAATGAAGTCATGTTCTCAAAACCTGGAACCGGAACACCCATTGGCTTCACGTTAACTGTCCAGCCTAAACCGAATCCGTTTGTACCCCAGCCATCAACACCAGCTAAAACGACGTTACCTAAATCGATGTCTCCTGCAGCAGCATTTGCTTTTGCACTTCCTTTTTGTGAGTCAATATATACTCCAAATGGATATCCAGTAATCACTGTGTTGTAGATTTTTTGCTTGTTGTTACGACGTAATTGAGCTCCGTGTTGGAATAATGGGTCAATCGAAGTAGATGAAGCTCCTTTTGCACCGATGATCGACATGTTTGCAAAAATCGCAGAAGTGAATGGAGTGTTTGCTGAACCGTTCGCATCGTTATCACACTCAAAACCATTTGAACCTGATTGATCCGCAATCGCTGCACCACGAATACCGACACCAAATTGTACATACCCAGAGAATCCGTTATCTGTATCAAAGTCATCATCTAAGCCTTTGTAAGCGATTAAGTGTTTCGCGTTCACTGTACCACCAAACCACTCGAATGAATCATCCAAACCAAAAGATGCTTGTACGTAATCAATTGTCGTACCTGAACCTACTGAACCCATCGTTAACGAGTTAACCTCTTGGTTCGGGTTGATTGGGATACCAGCGTACTCTA
>Ga0222712_10005148_pt1 | contig 13391 bp, 12 predicted proteins | sample C33_657DmetaG_FD_165043 | JGI IMG/M metagenome (GOLD analysis project Ga0222712, IMG submission 165043) | Estuarine water microbial communities from San Francisco Bay, California, United States - C33_657D | ecosystem: Environmental > Aquatic > Marine > Unclassified | place: USA: California...
CTGGAAGCTTAATGTCTCCAGCGGTTACGTGGAAGCCAAGACCTTCCTTGTTGAAGTGAACTTCAACGTATTCAGGAATGGTGGTTGCATCAACTTCAAGCTTTAGAGTCTTGTGCTCAAGGTCGACAACGGTACCCGACATTGATTCACCAACAACGTGAACAGGAACTTCAACGTGGACGCGCTCACCCTTGACGATCTCAACTAGGTCGATGTGTTCGATGACCTGGGTAACTACGTCCTTGGATGCGCTCTTTACCAGCACAGTCTCAGTCTTGCCATTTAGGTCAAGTTCGATGATGGCGTTCTTGTGACGAAGAATAAGTGCTACTTCGTGAGCAGGAACGGTGATGTGACGTGGCTCTGATCCGTGACCATAGATAACCGCTGGGGTTCTTCCGGCGGCACGAGCCTTACGAGCTGCGCCTTTGCCGAAGCTGGTGCGCATCTCGCCAACAAGTTTGTTTACTGACATTTATTTATCCTTAGTGTTTGTTCAACTCAAGCAATACGCGAGGAACTTTAGGTACCCCGTCGATCACGGTTATAAATAACCCTCGCCGTTGTTTCTATAGCAGTCTACTTGCTAACCGACCTGCGACGCAATCCGGTTCTGACTAGCCAAGCAGCCAGCAGGATGCCGCTACTTACTCCAACCGCAGGTCCTGGCACACAAACCAAAAGCAATAAGCACAGCAAAAAGCCTGCAACAGCAAGGAATTTGGGTTGACGAACTTGGTCTCTAGGTTGAGCTAAGACACTGAGGTGCCCGATTGCGTAGTAGAGCAAAACACTAAAGCTAGAGAAAGCGATAACCCACTGTGTGTATTGCTGGGATTCGATAAGGATTACTGCACCAAGAGCAATTAGAAATTCAGCCAACCAGGGAGCACCAAAGCGATTGCGCTTTTCAAAGACCTTGGGAAGTTCACTGTCCTCAGCCATGGTGGCAGCGGTCCTAGAGACCCCCGCAAGCAGAGCCAAAATCGAACCAAGGCTGGCTGCCACTACTACCCCGTCAATGAGAATTGGCGGGAACCAAGATGCCGTTCTACTTAACAGTGCTTCGAAAACAGCTGAAGGCATTGGCTCATTGCTTGGATTCAGCACACCAACTAGAACGACCGTGATCAGTAGGTATAGACCAAGCACGAGCGAAAGTGAAATCACTATTGCACGAGGGATATTCTTTTTGGGATCCTTTACTTCATCGCCTAAAGTCGCCACACGGGCGTAACCAGCAAACGCAAAAAAGATGATTGATGCGGAGGATAAGGTATCCAAAGATAGTGATGGTTGAAGCATCCCAATAGTAAAAGCTTCATGGCTTAGGCCACTGGTCAGTCCAGAAGAAATTGAGAAAAGCAGAAACACTCCTGTGATCAGCGCCAGGATGGCAGCCATCAGTGCAGTCCGATTTATGCCGAAGAGGTTCAGTATTGTCATCGTGATGACAACGGCTGAGGCGATGTGAGTACCGGGCAGCAAATACATCTCAATGATGATTGCGATGGCTGCGATGGAGGCAATCTTCCCGAAGACAAATGCGAAACCTGCAATAAAGCTAAAACTCTGCGGGAGGTAAACCCGAGCGTAGGCATAGACTCCACCAGCCCGAGAAACATTGCTAGCCAGTTGATAGACCGATGCCGCATTGAGTGAGGCGACCAGCCCAGCTATTAGCAGAGCAATAAATATCTGATCGTGGGACTTATCCCATGCGGTTGACCACACAAAGAACACACCGGCTCCGAGCATGGAAGCTAAACCAATAGCGACCGCTCCGAGAAGCGAGAGTTGCTGCTTCGGTTTAGACGTGACCATCAAAGAGCTGAGTCACGCTGTCATCGTTGAATACAGAGCTGATTGCCCGAGCAATCAGAGGTGCAATTGACAGCACGGTTAGCTTCTCGAACTGCTTATCGGCAGGTATTGGCAAAGTGTTGGTGACGATGACGTTGTCGACTTCCGGTCCGGATAGCCGCTCAACCGCTGGATCGCTGAATACTGCGTGGGTTGAAGCCACGATTATCCTGCCAGCTCCGTTCTCCCTTAGCGCTTTTGCAGCTGCAACGATGGTTCCTGCTGTGTCAATCATGTCGTCAACCAAAACACAGACACGACCTTCAACTTCACCAACCAGTTCGTTTACCTGAACCTGGTTTGGCTTGTTCGGGTCGCGACGCTTGTGGATGATAGCTAGCGGGGCACCCAATCGGTCTGCCCAAATATCTGCTACACGAACGCGGCCGGAGTCTGGGGAAACAACGGTTAGATTCTCTGCACCAAAAGTTTGCTTCACGTAATCAGCAAGCAACGGCAAAGCCCAGAGGTGATCTACCGGTCCATCGAAGAAACCTTGAATCTGCGGTGAGTGCAAATCAACGCTCATCAGACGATCTGCTCCGGCGGCTTTATAAAGATCAGCAACTAGTCGAGCAGATATTGGTTCACGTCCCTTGTGCTTCTTATCCTGCCTGGCGTAAGGGAAGAAAGGTGAGACAACAGTGATTCGTTTAGCACTGGCACGCTTAAGCGCATCAATCATGATCAGCTGTTCCATAAGTTGGTCATTAATTGGTGCGGTGTGTGACTGGATGACGAATGCATCAACACCGCGAACCGACTCATCAAAACGAACAAAGATTTCACCGTTGGCGAAGTCATAGGCGGTGGTTGGCACCAATTCCGTCTCCAACAGTCTGGCAATCTCTTGGGCTAACTCTGGGTGAGCTCTACCGGTGGCTAGAACCAAACGTTTCTGTCCGGATGTCTTGATTTGCACTGAACTATTCCTTTGCTCTCTTGGCGGCCTCGGCCGAACTGGTTCCTGCGCGTTTAGCCAGAACCCAGCCCGCTAAGTTTCTCTGTGGCGCAACGTTCATCGCCAAATCCCCAGCTTCAACATCTTTACGAACCACGGTTCCAGCAGCGGTGTATGCCCCGTCTTCGATGGTTATCGGTGCAACAAAGACATTGTGTGAGCCAGTCCTAACATACGAACCGATTGTGGTGTGATGCTTATTTACACCGTCATAGTTAGCAAAGATGGTGCCAGCACCAACGTTGCTGTGTTCACCGATAGTTGCATCGCCAACATAGGACAGGTGGGGAATCTTTGAACCAGCACCGATCTTGGCATTCTTAGTCTCAACGAAAGTGCCAATTTTGCCACCAACGCCTAAGTGCGTACCTGGCCTGATGTAGCTGAATGGTCCAACCGTTGATTCTGCCTCAATCACTGAACCGTTGATATCTGACTTCTTCACCTGGCAGTTTTCACCAATCACCGAATCGTGAATGGTCACTTCAGGTCCAATCACTGATCCGCTACCAATCGAGGTGATTCCCTTTAGATAGGTGCCTGGCTGCAGGGTAACATCTTCCCCGAGAACCGCGGTGACGTCGATGTGAGTGGTGTTTGGATCGACGATAGTAACCCCAGCTAACATCCAGCCTTCACAAATACGTCGGTTTAGCTCTGCGCTGACCTGTTGCAGTTGAACTCTGGTGTTAACTCCTGCAACCAACCAGTTATCTCTAACCTTTAGCGCTTTGACATTTTTACCAAGCTTGATAATTTCTGTAAGAACATCGGTTAGGTACTTTTCACCAGCAGCATTATGTGTTCCGATTTTGGAAAGTGCTGTTTTTACCAAGTCATAATCAAAAACGTAGACCCCAGCGTTAACTTCGTTAATGGCAAGTTCGTCCTCGGAGGCATCGCGGTGCTCAACTATTGAAACAAAGTTCCCAGAGAGATCTCTGACGATTCGGCCGTAACCACTTGGGTCTTCAAATACCGTCGTGAGCAGAGTAGCTCCGGCACCACTTTCTAAGTGAACCTCGAGCATTGACTCAATAGTGTTTACATCTAGCAGTGGAATATCAGCACTGGTGACAACCACCGCGCCACTGAAGTCATCCGGTAGAACGCTGAGACCGCATTCAAGAGCCCTGCCAGTTCCTGGGATCTCATCCTGATGAGACACGTGAACCTGAGGGTAGAAGGTGTGAATATATGGCTCAAGTTTTTCTTTTTCATGACGAATAACCGGAACAACATATTGGGCATTTAGAGCAGTTGCAGTGGCGAGAGCGTGACCCAACATCGGTAGTCCGGCAATCTCGTGCATGACTTTCGGGGTGGCTGAACGCATCCTCGTGCCTTCACCAGCAGCCAAAACGACTACCGCTAGGTGCGCTTCCATCCAACCTCCAGTTTCAGTTTCGCTGCTCCCCCAGGATTCGAACCTGGACCGAACACCTCCAAAGGGTGCCGTGCTGCCGTTACACTAGGGAGCAATTCAAGCCATGCTTGACGCTATAAGTCTGCCACGACTTTTATTAGAGGAGCCTAGTTCCGCCATAACTAGCTGAAGCGATAAAACAGGTAACCCCAGCACTGCTCAATTCTTGGGCTGCCTGATCTGCCGAATCTCTAGAAGCAAATAAACCAATTACGGTCGGACCGGAACCAGAGACCATGGCTTTTAGGGCACCGAGCTCAACCAGCTGCGCCTTAGTCTGGCTGATGGCTGGAAGTAGGTAGGTGGCAGCTTCCTCCAGGTCATTGACCATAAGCTCAGCCAGCTCCGCAATCGAGCCGATTGGCTGACCTAGCTCGGTAAAGCGGGTTCCCCCGGCCAACTCATCAAACCGCTCATAGACCGCAGGAGTCGATAACCCCTCGCTGCTTATCGCGATAACCCAGTGTGTTTCAAAACCAAGTGGGTCTAGGGCTGAAAGCTTTTGACCACGGTCAGTGCCAACCGCCGAACCACCGAGGACACTGAATGGAACGTCGGATCCAAACTCAGCAGCTAGCTCTATCATCTCCGCCTTAGCTAACCGCGGGATCTGATGATAAAGATGCAAATACTCGTTGCAAGCGATGACCATGGCAGCAGCATCGGCTGAGCCGCCAGCCATGCCGCCGGCAACTGGTATTCGCTTCAAGATATCGATTTCTAAATCTTCAAGCACTACTTCAGCTCTTGCAAACATGGCTTCGGCAACTTTGTAAACCAGATTGGTGTTATCCCGGGGCACAGAGTTGATGTGTCTGGCTGGCAGATTCTCACCTCGGACAAAAATTTGAACACCCGAACCAGCTTGACCTTTAGTCAGGCTGAGCTCTTCACGAAGATCTAACTCCAGGTAGAGAGAGTTCACCGGATGGTAGCCGTCAGACTGTAATTTGCCAACCTGAAAAACTAGATTAACTTTGGCTGGAGCACTCGCCCTAATCATCTACTCACCTGCTCAATCATTTTGGCAAAAAGTTCATTCCAATACTTGGTTCGATACTTGAGCATTATCTGGTTCGCAATAAACTCGTGTTCAACAATAACTTCACAGCTGTCCCCACTTTTTTTGAACAGAATAGTTGCTCTGGTTTCATCGGTAAAGCTCAACACTATTCTCTCGTCAGTTACCGACTTCAAAGTTCGTTTAAGATCTTTACCGTAAATTGAATTGGCGTTGAGCAGGTTGTAGCCAAGTCCAACTGAGGTTGGTAGCTCAAATACCAGTCTTATGTTTCGGCTAGAAACAGCAACCGATTTAGAACCAGCACGCCACTTCAAATACATCAGGGCAATTGAATTAGCCCACCACTGCTGAACCCGGTAGTTGCTCTCAAGGTAACCGGCGATTCCCTCCTGGTCGGCTTCCCGCACTTCACTCTGATCCAAAATCTCCAGCCACTGCTCGCGCTGCTTTGCGGTGTTGGCCAGCAATTTGTCAGCTGCTGGATCATCGGTGAAAGGGGTGTCGGGAACCAACATGGCACGTCGACCCGATTTTTTGATTTCACGGTTCTTAGTCTCGATGTTCTCTGGAGCCTGGGGCAGGTCACCGAAAATGTCTATCTTCTTTTTGCGCTTAAAGATCATTGCTGACTGGCCTGCGCAATCTTCATAAAGTCATAAACACTCAGTTCCTCGCCTCTAGCCGTTACCGCAATACCAGCCTTGGTCAGAAGTTCCTCGGCTGCTGCTGGTGAACCGGCAAAACCTGCTAGAGCCTGCCTGAGGGTCTTTCTGCGCTGTCCAAAAGCCTCATCAATAATCTTGAAGGTCTTCTCACGCAGGCCCTCATCCCCCAGTGGCTGGGTTCGTTTCTGGAAGTAGACCAGAGCTGAATCAACATTGGGGGCCGGCCAAAACACATTGCGTCCGATGTTGCCAGCCAGATTGGCTTCGGCATACCAAGCCAACTTCACGCTGGGGCTTCCGTAAACCTTGGATCCTGAAGTTGCCGCCAGCCGGTGCGCAACTTCAGCTTGAACCATAACCAAACCTGACTGGATGGACGGGAACATCTCTAGAAAATGCAGCAGCACTGGCACCGAGATGTTGTATGGGAGGTTGGCCACCAGTGCATCGGGTAAAGCGGGCAAGTCGGTCACCTTCAAGGCATCGGCTTGAACCAGATAGAAGTTCTTACCTTCAGCTTTTCTTTTCACTGTTGCCTCGATGGCCTGCGCCATTTTGTTATCAACTTCAACAGCGATGACGGTATCTACAACTTCAAATAGACCTAAAGTAAGTGAACCTAAACCAGGACCTATTTCAACTACGGTTTCTTTACCGGTTAGCTTTGCGGCAGTGACAATTCTTCTGATGGTATTTGGATCTATGACAAAGTTTTGTCCCAGCTTCTTAGTTGGAACAACACCAAAGTCCGATGCCATCGCTCTAATTTCGGCTGCACCGAGTAACTCAACCATTTAAACCTTCAGCCCAGGAGCCATAAACAGTTTCAGTGTTAGTGGTAATTTCCGATGCCATATCTTCTTCAGTGATTCCTCTAACTTCTGCCATCTTGCGCACGGTCAATGGAATTAGGTATGGAGAGTTGGGTCTACCTCTAAAAGGTTCCGGAGTTAGAAAAGGTGCATCGGTTTCGACCAGAATCAATTCGCTCGGCAGCATGGCTAACGCTTCTCTGAGTTCCTGGTTCTTCTTAAAAGTTACTGTTCCAGCAAAAGATGCATACCAATTATTCTCAATCAAGATCTCAGCCAACTCACGATTCCCGCTGAAGCAGTGAAAGACGGTTCGCTCTGGTGCGCCAACTCGCTTCAAGGTTGCCACCACATCAGCGTGAGCGTCTCGATCGTGGATTTGCAGAGCGATGTTGTTCTCTTTGGCTATCGCGATGTGTTCTTCAAAACTGTGCTGCTGCATAAAGCGCAACTCTTCACCGGTGCGAAAGTAATCTAAACCGGTCTCACCAATCGCTCTGACTCTCGGCTGGCCCGCGAGCTTGCTAATTTCAGCGATAGCCTCATCCAGTTCACTGAGGCTGGAATACTCGGCCGCCACATTGGGGTGCAGGGCAACCGCTGCCAGCAATCTAGGCTCAATCGCTGCGGTTGCAGCCGACCACCTGGAGGTTTCAACCGAACCACCTACCTGAACCCCACCTAGGACGCCAGCTTGATTAGCCAACTCAAGGTGCTCACGGTAGTCCATCGGGTTTTCCCCATCAGCGATCTCCAAATGGGTGTGGTTATCGTAGGTGGGTATCTTCAACGGTTCTGGTAGTTCTGGGTAACTCAGGTCTCTAGCTGAGCCGTCTTCTGCCTTGCGGTTACGAACTCTGATGTAGTTCTCGTTAGTCATCTTTACTCTCGATGCGAGGGAACAGCACCGCCAATTCAGACACCTTTACGCTACCTAGCTGACCCCAGTCCCCAGTCGAGGTAATGTCCTGATCGGAGAGTTCACCCAGTGAGCCTTCGGTTAGAGCCGCCCACAACTTTGCAGTTGCTTTAGGAATTATCGGGCTGAGCAGCACGGTTAGAACTCTCAGTCCCTCACATGCCACATACAAAACCGTCGCCAGTCGTTCACGGTTGGCCTCATCCTTAGCTAACACCCACGGAGCTTGAACGGTGATGTAATTATTTAGCTCATCAACCAACTTCCAAATTTCGGCTATCGCGTCACCGATAGCAACAACTTCCATTTTGCTGTTGGCATTAATGCAGGAATTCTTTGCAGTCGCAATAACCTGATTGTCTTCTGCTGTGTATTCGGCGGCAGCTGGGATAACTCCATCAAAATACTTATTGACCATGGCGATTGTTCTTGAGGCTAGATTGCCGAAACCATTAGCCAACTCCGCTTGGTATCTGGCTGAGAGATCCTCCCAGCTAAACGACCCGTCTTGTCCAAAGTTGATCGCCTTCATGAAGTAGTAGCGGAAAGCATCAGAGCCAAAGACATCGGTAATCTGTTCCGGAACGATACCGTTCAATTTAGACTTTGACATCTTTTCGCCACCGACAAGCAGCCAGCCGTGACCGTAAATCTGTTTCGGTAATTCCAAACCAGCAGCCATCAGCATGGCCGGCCAGATAACAGCGTGGAAGCGCAGAATCTCTTTACCAACAATATGGATATCTGCTGGCCAGTACTGTTCAAACTTGGCTTCGTCCTGTCCGTAACCGATAGCCGTTATGTAGTTCAGCAGCGCATCAAACCAGACATAGGTGATATGTGTATCGTCCCAGGGAATATCGATCCCCCAGTCAAACTTGGCTTTGGATCTTGAGATTGAAAGATCATCCAACCCCATTGAAACAAAAGAAACCACTTCGTTTCTTGCTGACTCCGGGGCGATGAACTCTGGGTTCTCACGGTAGTAATCAAGCAGTGGCTGTTGGAACTTGCTGAGTTTGAAGAAGTAGTTGTTCTCCTCCAGCTCTTCGACCGGCTTGGAGTGGGTGGTGCAGACCTGCTGGCCGGAGTGTTCGCCGGTGCCGGATTCAAGATCAGACTTGTTCTTATACTCTTCACAGCCAACACAGTAGAAGCCTTTGAAGGAACCCTGGTAGATAAAGCCAAGGTCGTAAACCTTGTGCAGGAACTTCTGAACGTTCTCCTGGTGTCTAAGTTCAGTGGTTCGGATGAAATCCTGGTTATCAACGTCAATGGTCTCAAGTAGTGGCAACCAAGCATCGTGTACCAGTTTGTCGACCCACTGGGTGGGGGTTACTCCGTTTTCTTGAGCGCTGCGAAGAATTTTCTCGCCGTGTTCGTCAGTTCCCGTGAGCATGAAAGAGTCCATACCCTGAGCGCGGTGCCACCTTGCCAAAACGTCGGCGGCCACCTCGGTGTATGCGTGCCCGATGTGTGGGGCGTTGTTCACATAAAAAATAGGTGTCGTGACGTAGAAGGAACCGGTTGGCTTGCTCATCAGGTTAATCCTATTCGGCTCTCGAAGCTATCGTCTGATCGTAGAGCTCGCTCTTTGAAACCCCAGCAATGCCAGCTATCAGCGCAACCGACACTTTCAGTGATTTACCCGAAGCCTTTAGTGCCTCAACAACTTCAATCAACTGACTCATCTCCGCTGCCGACTCATCGGTGTTGCCGGCTATACAGAGCACCAGCTCACCTTTTAGTTCAGCTTTAGCCCACTCAGCTAATTCGCTCAAATTTCCTCTAACCGTTTCTTCAAACTTTTTGGTTAACTCCCGGGAGACGCTGGCTCTGCGTTCACCAAAGACTTCAGCTGCCTGCGCCAGGCTCTCGTGAATTCGATGCGGAGATTCAAAGAAAATCATGGTTCGTTTTTCAGTAAGCAAACTGGTGAAAATTTGCCCTCGCTCACCAGCCTTACGCGGTAGAAAACCTTCAAAGGTAAAACGGTCAGTTGCCAAACCAGAAACTGAAAGAGCTGACAGCACAGCCGAAGGACCAGGAATAACCGTTACCTCGATACCGGCTTCAATTGCGGCTCTGACAAGGACAAAGCCTGGATCTGAAATGGTGGGCATCCCGGCATCTGAGACAACCAACACGTCTTCAGCTTTGGCTATTTCCAATAATTGTTCGACTCGGTCACCCTCGTTGTGTTCGTGCAGGCTATACAGCTTCGCTTCGAGCTTGATGCCGAGGCCCTGAGCCAGTTTGAGCAGGGTTCTGGTGTCCTCAGCGGCTATGTATTTAGCCGAAGTTAAATGCTCAATCAACCTTCTCGAAGAGTCTGAAAGGTTACCGATGGGAGTTGCAGCCAAGATGAGCACAATCTATTCTCCCAAACTAACATTTAAAGGTGGTCCCACTTCAGATAAAGAATCAGCTGGTGCGCTTTGCCCCCCTGCTGGTGGTAGTCCTTGCGGCCGCCCTGAGACTTTTCAACCTAGGTTATCCAGATACCTTGGTCTTCGATGAGACCTATTACGTGAAGGATGCCTTCTCGCTGCTCAAATATGGGGTTGAGCTGCAATGGCTGGAAAGCGCTGATCAAGCTTTCGTAGCTGGGCTCACCGATGGCTGGTTGAGAACCGACCCCAGCTTTGTGGTTCACCCTCCGCTAGGTAAATGGCTAATCTCGATCGGCATTTTGATCTTTGGTCAAGCTAACCCGTTCGGCTGGCGAATCGTCGTTGCTCTGCTTGGTGTCGCCACCGTCTGGTTGAGTATGGTTTGTGCCAGGAAGATTTTTAACTCACAGGTCTGGGCACTCGTCGTCGGTTTCCTTTTTGCTATCGACGGAGTCGGCATCGTTCTTGCTCGGACCGCACTACTGGATCAGATTCTTGGTTTTTTTGTAATTCTCGCCTTCTACTTTTTACTCAAAGATCTAGGCGATAGATCCAAGTTTCGACCATGGCTAATTGCAATGGGAGTTACCTTAGGGGCGGCCACCGCGGTGAAATGGTCCGGCCTCTACTTCATTGCGGTCTTCGCCGCCTATCGCTGGTTGGTGTCGGTTAACCAGAATTACCGAACCCATAAAAAATTAGAAGCTGAAACTGAAAGCTCCTTGGAGAAAAGACTCTGGTTGATGCCAAGTTTTGTCGAAGGAGTAAAGACTTTTGTTTTAGTCACCATTCCAGCGCTAGTTGTCTACCTGGTCAGTTGGACCGGTTGGTTTCTCTCCCCTTACGGATACGACAGAAACTATGCTGAAGAAAATCCAGTTACCGGTCTCTTCGCTTTCATCCCCAGTGCGCTGCAGTCGTTTTGGAAATTCCATACCGAGATATATGGTTTTCATGCCAACCTACACACTCAGCACGACTACGCATCCAACCCACTTACTTGGCCGTTCATGCTACGGCCCACTTCTTTCTTCTGGGATCAGAAAGATGCCGGCTGTTTTCTGGACAGTGCCGATTCAATTTGCACCTCGGCCGTTACCGCTCTTGGTAATCCATTGATTTGGTGGGGTGCAATCATCGCCAGCAGTGTTTTGGTCGGTTCATGGTTTAGAACTAGGGATCGACTTACCTCACTAATATTCGTTGGAATCATCGCCGGTTACTTCCCTTGGCTACTCTTGATGAACCGAACTGTCTTTGAGTTCTACGTCATAGCTTTCACCCCTTGGGTGATCTTCATTCTGGTCTTCGGCTTAAAGACTTGGTTTGACAATTCACCAAAACCAAAGCGAGCGATAGTTTTGATCTCAGGTTTCTTAGGTTTAGTGAGTCTAGTCTCGGTGTTTTTCTATCCAATCTGGACAGGAATGTGGATTAGTTATGACTTCTGGCGACTCCATATGTGGCTAAACTCTTGGATTTAATCCAGTAGGTAGGCTGGTAGGTGATGCGCACCTACATTCAACTCTTTAGAAGACCTGGCGTTACCCCAGTTATCTGGTCCCAACTGCTGGCTCGCTTTGCCATGGGCATGCAGACCATCACTTTTGCCATCCACCTGCAGCGCATATTCGACAACTACACCGTAGCTGGTTTATCCATAGCTGCTTCCACGGTTGGTGGAGCGGTCTCTGCCCCACTTTTAGGTCAACTGATGGCCAAGATTGGTATTCGGCCGGTCATCTTTGTTTGCACCGTAACTACCCCCATTTTTATGCTGCTGATTGGCTTCTTCCCAATTAGCGAGAGCTTCGCCATTTTTATGTCACTGCTACTGGGGCTTTGTGTTCCACCAATTCAGCCGGCAGCCAGAGCTGTCTATCCGACCCTGGTCGATGATGAGGAGCAGCGCAATGCGCTCTACTCAATCGATGCAATCTTGCAGGAGATCATCTGGATCGTCGGCCCAGTGCTGGCAACACTCCTTATCGCTTTCACCAGCACCGAAGTTCCTATTGTGGCGATGGCCGCGATTCAACTTATCGGTGGACTTTGGTTCATCTCCCTCCACTATGTTCACGATGCGCCAATACCGAGGTCATCGAGGCGACTCGGCATGGTGCTGAAGTATCCAATTGTTCGGGTGATGATTCTGGTGAACCTTCTCTTCGTCGGTTCCTTTGCTGCGCTTGAAATCGGTGCTGTTGCCGCGGTAGGCAGCAAGCAGGCCGGGTTTGTTATTGCGATGCTCTCAATTGGTTCGGTGATTGGTGGTCTAGCCTTTGGACACCGAATCAAGAAAGCTTCAGCACTCACCAAACAGCTAGCCATAGTTTTGATCGGTGACCTGCTAATTTTCTTCAATGCAACAGATCCGCTCTGGTTAGGTGTCTGCTTGTTCATCTCCGGTATCGGTGTTGCCACCGCTTTTGCAACCATTGGGGCAATCATCGGTAAGGCTGTTGCCCTAGATGACACCACCGAGGTTTACGGCTGGATTGGAGCTGGTCAGAACATAGGTTACGGAATGGGTGCTGCGATCGCTGGTTTTGTTGTTGACCACCTTTCCGCTACCCACAGTTTTGGTTTTGCCGCTGGACTGGATGGCATCGCGATGTTGGTTGCCTTCCTGGCTATTGCGATTACTCCGAGCTTTATGAATAAAGAAAAGAAGGACTAGCCATGGCAGTTTTTGTAGTCACCTACGGATACAGTGCTGAACCGATTGACCTAAACATGGTTAGGCCAGAACATCGAGTCTGGCTGAATCAGCAACTTGAAGCTGGGTCGCTACTAGCCAGCGGCCCGATGGTTGATCGCCAAGCAGCGCTTTTGATTTGGCGCGCCGAGAGCATCGAAGAGCTAAACCAGTTGCTCGATCAAGACCCGTTTGAAATTGCTGGCATGATTGGGGAACGCACCATCGAGGCTTGGAATCCTATCTTTGGCCCATTCAAGGAGTAACCGATGAGAGTACTGCTATCCGGGGCCAGTGGCCTAGTTGGCACCGAACTGCAAAAGCAACTGATTGCCCGAGGCGATACACCGGTTGTTCTGGTCCGCAGAACACCAACCCAGCCCAATGAGGTCTTCTGGAACCCACTAAAACTTGAACTGGATGCCAAGGTGCTAGAAGACATTGATGCTGTGGTCAACTTGGCTGGAGCAACCACCGGAAAGCTTCCGTGGACTCGTGAATACAAAAAAGAGTTGATCTCCTCACGCATTCTCAGCACTCGGACGATAGTTCAAGCCATTGCCAAAACCAAGAACAAACCAAAGGTCTTGGTCAGCGGTTCGGCTTCCGGTTTCTACGGTGACACTGGAG
>Ga0222712_10005149_pt1 | contig 13390 bp, 7 predicted proteins | sample C33_657DmetaG_FD_165043 | JGI IMG/M metagenome (GOLD analysis project Ga0222712, IMG submission 165043) | Estuarine water microbial communities from San Francisco Bay, California, United States - C33_657D | ecosystem: Environmental > Aquatic > Marine > Unclassified | place: USA: California...
CGGGACGCATCCCGCTGTCGGTCGGCGGGCGCAGCCGCCGTGCACGGGCGTGTAGCCCGGAGCTGCGCATCAGCCGCGCCACGCGTTTGCGGCTGCAACGCTCACCCCATTCAGCGAGGTCATCCCAAACGCGAGGCGAGCCGTAGGTCGCATCACTTTGTGTGAAGCTCGTTCGGATCAGCGTCAGCAGCCGCTGGTCCTCACGGGCACGTCGGCTCGGCTGGCGGTTCAGCCAATCGTAGAAGCCGCTACGCGACACCCCTAGCACCATGCACATCGGACGAGTCGGCCAGACCGTGCGGTGCCGGGCGATGAATCCGTACTTCACGTCGACTCCTTCGCGAAGTACGCGGTGGTGGCCTTTTTTAGGATGTCGCGCCCCATCTTTACCCGCGCAAGCTCCTTCTGCAGCCGCTGGTTCTCACTTGCCAAATCTGCCGCTGATTCCGTAGCCTTGGTCAGCTTGGGATTGCTATCGCCCTGAGCCAGACGGATCCACTTGCGCAGCATGTTGCTGTGGATCCCCAGATCCTGGGCCACTTGCGCCTTGGATACCCCCGGCAGCAACGCCTGACGCACCGCTTCGGCCTTGAACTCCACTGTGAATCGCCTTCTCTGCATCGGACACCTCCAATAAGCTCATTAACTTACCAAATGTGTCCGGGAAAGCGGGGGAAACCAATTTTGTCTCCCGAGATTAGGTTTTTAGATTGCTTTTTGGGGACCAAGGCGGAGGAAATTTGTGGCAAAACGGCTCGTTCTGTGCTCTGCCTACTAGGCAACTAAGTAAGTCAAGGTCAATTGGCTTGGCTAGCACTGGTATCCTCAATCCATTTTTCGCTAACTGGGCTTGCATTAGATCTATATTCCTGCTTGTTATCAGGCAAAAATCTGGCGACTGGAAATCATTCCGCTCGATCACAGACTTTAGTATTTCAGTAATCATTGGCTCCTGCTTATCCATGTCAATGATGACTATCTTGGGTTTTAAGTGACCTATGCTGAGGAGTCCTCGGAATATACCCGTCTCCCTGTAAATCGTCATTTCTAATTTCCCTCTGTCACTTAAAGACGATATTTCTTCGGCCATACTATCTTCAAAATTTATAAGCAGAATTCGGAAAATGGGTTGCTGACATTGGATCGAGTTTTGTTTTTTTTCCACAAAGGCGTCTACGACCCGGGCGTCTATTCGGCGATGGCCGCCGGGCGTTTTCCAGGCTTTCAGCAGTCCACGCTCGACCCAGTTCTGAACTGTGCACACCGATACGCCTAGACGCGAAGCCACCTGAAAGGTGGAAAAGGTGCTTTCTTTTGATGATAGTGAGACGGCATTTTTCATAATGAAAAATTAACTCTCAGTTATGCGATTGATAATGTACTTTCCACGCAGCTTACATGAAAATGACAAAAGTGACAATATTTTTCTAGGGTAGGTGATAAAAAAGTCATGTTTGTCATTATTGTTGATTCAAGTTGCCATATATGGCATGATTGTGACATTGTCGTCAATTCGCAAGGAATCTGGGGGGGGCGGGCTAGCGGTGTTTTGTCCGCGCATGACCCCCATTCAAATCTCAAATGCAGCCCGCTGTGCGCAAGGGAAATACCGGCAAGCGTTACCTCCTCAAAGAGGTCAATGCGCGTGGGGTTCGTCTGCGTGACTTGGGCTTGCTGTCACAAATTGTCGCTGCGCCCGGGGTGACGTATACGCTGCTCGATGCCGATTCCCTGCTACCGGTAGCGGGTGTTGTCGGGAAAAAGAAAAAAAATGTTCTGGAGCTTTTTGTCGATGATGAGAAGGTTGGCGAATTAATCGACTTTTTCGGTACGGCGCCCGTGACTTTGACTGATACGGCCGTCGCCCCTTATGCGCCCCTGGCTTTTTTTGATCCAGTTAACCGCCTGAGTATTGAATCAGAGCCAGTCAGTTACAGCAGTGATGTCTTAGCCGGTCTGGATATAGGGGAGGTGACTTTGCCAGCTCTGGGGCTGGGCGGGCTTTTAGTGGCGGGATCAGCAGGAGGAACTGCGGCTTCGATAACCGCCGCTGCTGTTCCCGGAGGGACGTCTGCCCTGCTAGGCAGCCTGAAAGGGCTGGTGATGGCCGGACCAGTATTGGCTGGCACCATAGCCGTAAAAGCCTACGACAGTCTTGGTAATGAATTGGGGGCGGCCACTGTGGGCGCAGATGGCGCTTGGGAAATCAAGGACGCGCGGCTGTACTCGTACAAAGGCCCTGTCCTGATCAAGGCGTTTGATACCAACGGAAATGCTGCGAATTATCTCGATGAGGTCAGTGGGGCCAGCAAGACCCTGACGGGAGACTTGCGTGCTTTGGCTGTGTTGGATGGCCATTCTACGCTGCAGATCTCGATCACACCGGTGACGGAACTGGCCGTTCGTGCGGCGGGTATCACTTCGGATGTCGCGCCTAGCGCGGAGGAGGTGCTAAAAGCGATGGCCGTGATCAAGGCGGCGCTGGGTGTGAGTTTTGATCCGGTTTCAACAACCCCGGTGGCCACGAACTCGGTCGGTTTCAATACCGACGGTAATTCTGTTCTTTCAGACGGGGAGAAATACGGCATCCTGCTGGCAAAGTTGTCTGGCGCGGATGCAGTGAACAATGAGGATATGAGCGCTACGCTTGGTAACCTGAGCGTACAGGTGCAGCAAACACAGTCAACTTCCTCGTCGGATTATAGTGGCGTCCAGGCAATCCTTGAGCAGGGTCGAGTGGCAGCCTTGGAGGCACTAAAAGAAGCGCCTGCAAGCAGTGAAAAAACCTTTCTGACGGATTCGCCGATGGCCCGGTATCTTTTGGGCGATGTGGTTGTTACCAGCCAGTCAGTAAGCCAGGCGGGTAAACTGACCATCAGCGGAACGGCGTTGCCCAACTCGACGGTCAAGCTCACCTTGCCTAACGGGGAAACCGTGGAGGCGACAGCCAATGCCACCGGTGCTTTCGTCGCAAGTTCGATATCCGCTCAGTCGGCAGGAACGATCACTGCACAGTCTCAGGATGTATTGGGTGCTCCAGTTTCGAAGGACGTGATGCTGGACACGGTAGCGCCATCGATAATATCAATTACACCTAATGACATGTCTACCGACGTTCCGCTGGATTCGTCGTTTGTTATCCGATTCAGCGAGGCCATTGTCAGGGGGGCGGGGACGCTGTATTTGCGGAAAAACTCGGCTACAGGCTCGGTGGTGGAGTCGTTTGACATTGAAACGAGTGATCGCCTTAATTTTATCGGCAACACACTGACAATCACACCCAGCAGCGACCTCGCGGCAGGAACCCGATACTTTGTTACGGGAAAATCCGGTGGTGTAATCAGCGGTATTACCGACGCCAGCGGTAATGGTGTCCAACCGCCAACGCAGGTCTACAGCTTTACGACAATTGCTGAGGACGATGCTGTTAATTCCGGTGCCCCCGTGAAAGTCAGCGTTGTAGCCAGCAAAACCATCTTAAGCGCCGGGGAGTCTCTCGGCATTCTGTTCACTCTGTCCGAGCCCAGTGCTGACTTTACCGTGGGTGACGTATCGGTGGCAGGGGGCGTCATCGAGCAGTTTATCAAGCTCACCGAGACGGTTTATACAGCGGTATTTAAGCCGTCACAGGGGGTGGCGGCTGCATTCCTTTCCATTGATAGCAACCGTTTCCGCAATGCGACCGGAACCTGGAACCTCGACGGCAACGATCTCGATAATTCTCTTGTGCTCAGCGTGCAGCCGGGTAGTGGCGATACTGGCGTTGACGTTACGCCACCGTATGCGTCGCAGTTCAATCCGCTCAGCGGTGCGACACAAGTTCCGGTTGACAGCAATATTTACCTTGGCTTCTCCGAGGCTATCAAACGGGGGCTGGGCCTTGTGCAAATTCGCCAGTCCTCGGCATCCGGTCCAGTTATTGAGTCGTTCGATATCGCGACGAGCAGCCGTATCACGGTAAGCGGTAACGCGCTGATCATTGACCCTACCGCGGCCCTGGCGGAAGGGGCGCGATATTTTGTGTCGATCGCCCCCGGCGCTATCACCGATATGTCTGGGAACCTTTTTGGTGGAACATCGAGCTACGAGTTTACGACCGCCAATACCGTGATCGACGTTACTCCCCCTACGGTGCTGACATTCAGTCCAGCTGACGGGGCGATCGGTGCTCCTGTCAATGGCGGTATTACCCTGACATTCAATGAGCTGGTCTCCCGTGGCACAGGCTTGATTCAAATTCGAATGCTATCCGCCACCGGCCCCGTCATTGAGAGCTTTGATGTTGCCACGAGCGGACGCGTTACGATCGCCGGACAGTCGCTGACGCTTCTGCCCAGCGCCGTGCTTTCTGCTGGCACCCATTATTACGTGACTGTCGCAGCGGGCGCTGTTACTGATACGGCGGGGAACGCCTTTGTCGGGACAGTGGCTTACGACTTCACTACGGCGGCGGCCGGCGATACGGTGGCACCGGTGGTGTCGGTGTTTCGGCCGGGCGACGGTTCACTCAATGCGGCTGCAGATGGCGATATCACGTTGACATTCAGCGAGCCTGTGACCGTAGGCGCTGGACTGATTCAGATCCGGCAGGGCAGTGCGACTGGGCCGGTGGTGGAATCGCTGGATGTGGCGACCAGCTCCCGCGTCACTTTTGAATCCAATGTGGTGACGGTTGATCCCGTGGCTTTGCTCGCAGTGGGCGGACATTACTATGTGACGGTAGCGCCGGGGGCGATTCGTGACCTATCGGGCAATGCCTACGCTGGAACCGCGACCTATGATTTTACTGTCGCATCCGTTCCCAAGATAACCAAGATTTCTTCGGATATGGAAAGCCGGATCTTGGCGGAGGGGGATGTTATTTCTATCGATGTCGATTTCGATCAGGTGGTGACGGTTTCACCTACCGGAGAAGGGCCCGTGTTGGCTATGAACAGCGGTGGCATCGCGCATTACCAGAATGGGTCTGGTAGTTCACGTTTGACTTTTACCTACGTAGTCGGGGGCGATGAAGAATCCAAATTGCTGAAGGTTAACGCTTTTGCATTGAACAATGCGTTTGTGGGCAGTGTTGGCGGAGAGCGCATCAATGACGCGGTTGATTTCTTGTCAGGTGGAAATCTGGACGCCAATAAAACTTTTATCGTTGATGCGAATCTTCCCGACATTATCGGCATGACAAATGATGTCAGTGTGGATGCGGCCGGTGTGGCAACTGGCGTGATCACCGTGTACTTTGATCAGGAAATTCTGGTTAGCGGCCTGGGAGGGGGGCAGAAGGAGGCGTTGCTGGGTTTGATTGGCATTACGTCCGTTGACTCCGACGAGCTCGTTCCCCCGGCAACGCTTGATATGAGTGTGCAGGACCGGCCATCCAATGTACTTTATTTCCGCTATACCGGATTGCCGGCTTTCGGAGACCCTGCGGAGATCGACGTTCAGGCGTTTGCTTCAAATAACCGAATCATCACTGACAGCGCAGGCAATCGCGCCAATTTAACAGTGACCGCCGCGAACAATCTTTCCGGTACTGATCTGGAAGAAATCTATACCGTCCTTCCTGCCGCCGGCCCTTTCGGAGACTCGCCATTGCTGATCCGTATTTACGATGGTTTGGGTGAGGTTTTGTACGAATCGCATGCATCTGCAGATAACTTGCATTTTTCGTCTTCACAGGCGAGGGATTCAGGGATCGGCTGGCGTGTCATCGAAGTCTACGACGGCGACAGCGGGACGACAGAATACCTCGACGAATACACCGGTGCCGAAAAGAGTCTGGCAACCGGCGACTCCGGGTTTTCTCTGCGTACTTACGGGCATACCGGATTGCTGGGGGATCTCGTGGTGTCTCCTCTTACGGAATTGGCGACCCGTCTGGCGCTGAAGGCGGGCGACGGATTATTGAATGATAGTGCGTTTCATGTGGCCGAGGATTTGTCCCGGATGTTTGGCATTGAATCGATTCTGACAACACCCGTGACATTCACGAACTCATCGTCGTATCTGCCTTCAGATGGTGTGGACGGATCGGAAAAGTACGGAGAAGTTCTGGCTTTGCTTTCCGCCGCCGATTCGCTAACCGGTTCGATGTCGGCGACGCTGGACTTTCTTTCCCAACATATGAGTTTTCAGCCGGAATCCGGTTTATTGGTGACCGATGCGCGCGACGCCATTGAATCGCTGCTGTGGGATGCTGCAGAAATGTCGGGGTATACCGGTGTAATTAGCCTGCCGGCGCCTATGACGGCAGCGCATGTCATATCAGGTGCGGATGGCGCGCACTCAGCGGGACTTGAGATATTGGTGTTGCCAGACACAGGTGACACTTGTTGGGAGCTGGTTGCGGCCGGGAGTTCCTCGGATTTATGTCTTGAAAACTCATGGGAGAGTGTGGAGCAAGCCCCCCCGGAGACACTGGTATCGCAGTCATTGCCACCCATCAGGGATTTGGATGATGGCAATCCATCCTATGTGCCAACGCTGCATTAATTGTCATTTATGATAAACACCACTATTTTTTTGCCTGTAAATTGACACAAATGACAATTAGAGATAAAATAGTGTCAAATTTATCTATTTACTTTGCCAGTTACGTCAATAATGGCGTTATCGCTGGAAATTTACTGAACATGCGCATTGGGAATCAATTTCGGTGGCGAATTTTCATCCTTCTCGGGATGGCCAGCGTTATTGCGTTCGCGGAGGCTGCGCCGACAGTGGATGCAATGCATGTCTCGCCGAGGTGGGGGCAGCCGTTAAACGGGCGTCTGATTATTCGCGAGGCTAGCGACGGGCTATCGTTTAAGGTTCGAATGGCAACAGCCGAGGAATATCGCGCGCGTGGCCTATACAAGGCCGATTTTCTCGATTCTGTATCGGTTTATTCGGATCCCGATCGGCCACGTATGCCGCTGATCTCAGGAACGGAGCCCGTTTCAGCGCGACAGTTCGATGTATTGATCGCAACCCAGGATATGGCTGGCAACGCTTTAACCAACTTCAGTGTCAAAGCCATCGCGGACGGGCACTTTGAAGTCACCCGGCATTTTGTCTATGCCGGTGCCGCTGAGCCAGCTCGCGAAAAGCTGTTTGGCTCAGATAGCCTCTCTACGGACGGTACGGTGCTTGCCAAAAAGCCGACACAATTTCAAGCTCCCCGCGCGCAGCGACGGGCGGATTCTGTGCAACCTGCCATTGAACGCGTTCCGGGGGAGGTTGTTCGACCGGCAGGCGATGAGTTTCGGCCACCCGCCAGTGCGCGTGCCGACCACGCTGATTCCTCGCGCTTTACGTCGGGGGACCCTGAAAAAGTCGTTCTCCTCTCGTCATCACCGATACCGCCCCTGCAGGACTCATCTGTGGTGAACGGTCGATCCCGTAGCCAGAATCCTGAGCCTTCAGGACAAGAGGAGGCGTTCACCATCAGCAAGATGAATCTGGTCCTGTATCTGCTGGTGACTTTGATATTGCTGTTTACCGGTTATGTCTTGCGTGGGATGCGGCGGGCCGTCGGGGCGTCGCAATCCCCGAAAGCGGGTGGCGATGAAGCGGAGGGCAGGTCGCGCGAGCCACGGATATCGCCCGCGACGGCTGGGAACAGCTGGGAGGCGCCTGGTGGCACCGCATCGGGTGCTGATCGGCATGGCATGAATTTTGGATTTGTGCAGCAGTCGGTTGATCCGGAGATGGCGCTGGCATACGCGGCGGCCCAGCAATCCTATGCGGCTACCGCTGCCCGACTCAAGCAGCAGCACTACCAGAGGATCGTTGAAGAGGCGGGCAAGCTGAAACTGGGCGGCGATACGCCACTGCGGGGCGTTACAGGCTCAGGGGCTGAAAGCCCGTCGCACCCTGCCAAGGAAGTGCGAAGACATGAGGCACCGGGCAGTGTTCAGTCGTCGTGGACCGGCGACCAAGGACGGAGGGATACACAGCGTGAAACGCCCGCAGCAGGCAATCCCGAGGATTCGCGAGGTTTGTCAGCCCAGGCGCCATCAGGTCAAGCGGCGATCAGACGCTCAGTCCCATCAACGCGCCCCGTCGAGGCTATTAATCGGGGCGTTAATCCGCAAGGCAGTGGCAGCATGCAGAATTTCGTGCCGGGCGCAGCGGGACCGTCTGCGCCGGACAGCGCGGCAGCCCATTTGTCACGGCGTATCCAGTCGCGGCCTGGGTCTGCGGAGACGCCCGTTAATCCTGAAGCACACCCGAACAGGCCGAATGTGGGAACAGTCGCTGCGCCGCAAGTGATGACGGCGGCAACGCGCTCAGCTGTGAACCCCGTTGCCGGTAATGAAGACGGACCCGAGCGGCAAAAAATCGAGCTGGCTGCGGTTTATATGAGCATGGGCGATTTCCCGACGGCGAGAATTTTATTGCGTGAAGTGATGAGCTCACCGAATACGATGTTGCACGGGAAGGCTAATGAATTATTAAATGAAATCAATGGGTTAGAAAAATGATTGCTATCCGTGTAAATCAGGTGCTGACATGGCGGCTGGTGCTTGGGTTAACCCTGGCAGGTCCTGTGTTGGCAGATGCGCAGGTGCTGGAGCTGTCGGATGTACTAAAGCATGTCCGCGCAAATCATCCGCAAATTCAGCAGCAACGAGCCAGTCTCGCCGCAAAACAATTTGGCGCAAATGCCGTCGCGGCGCAAAGATTGCCATCTTTTTCGGTTGAGGCGGGTGCCCGTAGCGTTGGTGACTCGGCCAGTGGTGCCGCAGTGGCTTCGATGCCGATTTTGACTTTTGGAAAATTGGACGCGCAAATTAATGTCGCCAAAGCGGAAATCGAGGTCGAAGTAAAAAAACTCTCGCAAACCGAGAACGATGTAATGGAGAACGCAGCACAGGTTTATGCGGCGTACTTCAACCTGGTGGAAAAAATTCGTGTTTCAAAGCAATCACTGGTGGAGCAGGATGAATTGCTTGCCCGGATTGCGCGACGCGAGGAGGCTGGCTATGCCTCGTCCACTGACAAACGCACCATAGAGGTCAGAATTATCCAGCTCAAATCCCAGATTGAAGAGTTGGAGTTGCGGCTTAGGGAGCGCAGGAACGAATTGGGGATATTGCTTGATCGCGAAGTTACTGCAGCCGAGTCGTTGGCTCTTCCCGGCATAGATTTACCGCCACATGAGGATTCGGTTTCACGGCTTCGCGTCGTTAATCCTGCTGTGCAAGCGATTTCGGCCCAATTGCAGTTGGCGAAGAAGCAGGTTGACGAGGTATCAAAAAGTGATCGGCCGACGGTAAACGTCGTTGGCACGCAGCCGGTTTCAAATGCTGTTTCCAATCAGTTTTCGCTTGGCCTCGAGTTTAAATATACCTACGGCAACATGGGGGTCGCAAAGCGGGAGCGTGTCGGACAGGCGGAGAGTCAGGCTGAAGCAAAATCCAGGGAGCTGGATAATACTGTTCGTGAAAGCCGGCGACGCTTCGAGTCTGCCGAGACTGGACTTCGGATGCTGGCGGGCGAGCAAATGCCTACCCAAGCCAATCTGGTAGAAGGTTTGGAAAAAAACATTCAAGCTTATACCCGGCAATATCATGCCGGGCGTAAGAGCCTTTACGAACTTATCAATACCCACCGCGAATTGACTGATGCGCGTTTGAAATTGGTAGATCTGAAAACTGATTATTTTCAGCGGTCAATCGCCAAGCTTTCCGGAATCAACCAACTGGTGTCGCTGTCTGCCAAGTAGATGAAACGCGACATTTAAGTCTAACGGAGTCAACATGGTTTCGAAATCCCCGAAAATTTTACCCATTGAGCTTGTAGTAAGAATGATTCGCGATCGAGATATCGCTGTCGATGCGGGGAAGGTTGCCGATCTGGTGGATGAGGCTAATGCCAACTCGCTGCTGGTGCCAGCGGGAAAATTGGATTTTGTCCTGCGCGGAATCCGGTGCATGTCTTTTGCCGTGGGACAGGGTTCTTTGCAACAGTTCAATGCCAAGTTTCTTCCCGGCATGGTGTTTCTTGAGGGGCGCTGGCGATATCTGATGCAATCCGATGCCGGGATATCCATGGAGGATCCTGACACAGGGCAGTCAGTTGCCGTTGATCCGGCAAATCTGCCTATCGCGGTGGTTCTGTGGTTGAAACCGGTCAGTCATAACTATATGGGCCAGCCCGAGGAGTCCTATGGGACGGCTCGGTCACTCGTGGTTTCAATGGCATTGAAGCAGAAGCGCTGGTTGGTTGATGTATCGGTTGCAACATTGCTGGTCAATGTATTTGCTGTCGTGACATCACTATTTGCTATGCAGGTTTATGATCGTGTCGTTCCGACTCTTGCTTATTACACCTTGTACGCGCTGGTGATTGGTGTGACGGGTATTTATGTGTTTGACTGGGTTCTAAAGCTGCTTAGGTCGAATATTCTCGATTACTACGCGAGTCACGTCGACAAGTCGATATCGGAATACATCTATCGCCATCTTTTGCATTTACAGCTGGACAAGATACCGCAAAGTCTTGGCACCTTATCGGCGCAGGTCAATGGTTTGGATAGCGCAAGACAATTTTTTTCATCCACCATAGTATTTGTTCTGATTGACCTCCCTTTTGCTGTCTTATTTCTTGCGGTGATGTACACCATTGGAGGGGTTCTCGCACTGGTTTACTTTGGATTTTTCGTTTTAAGCATGATCATGGCTTTGATTATGCAAAAAAAATCGCAGAACCTCATAAAAAAATATATATCCCGCTCTAACGAGAGGACCGGGATGTTGGTGGACTCCATCAGAGGCAATGAGTCTATCCGCTCTTCTGGGGCGGCAGCTAGATTTGTCTCTGAGTGGAACCAAATCAATGAGTCAATCTCCCAAACATCCGTCAAGCAAAAAGCGATTTCCAGCTTCTCTAGCAGTACTTCTGCAATGTTGGGTGGGCTGGCTTATGTTGTCGCGATAGTGGTAGGCGTGCATCTGATTGGCGGTGGCGCGATGACCCAGGGCGCATTAATCGCCTGCAGTATTTTAGGGGGGCGCATTCTTGGGCCGGTTTCACAGGCAGTGGGCTACATGATTCAGTATGAAAATGTGAAGCAGGGAATGGCATTGGTAGACAAGTTGCTGGAACTCCCTCTGGAACGGCAAGGTGGGCAGCGGCTGGTTTCTCCGGAATTAAGGCCGCACAGCCTTTCCCTTGAAGATGTGGAGTTTTCCTATCCGGGATCCAAGAGCAAGGAGTTGAGTATTCCGGAATTACAGTTTTCTGCAGGGGAGCGGGTAGCTCTTCTGGGAAGCATCGGTTCCGGGAAAAGTACCCTGCTTAAATTGCTGGCAGGACTTTTTAAACCCTCGACAGGGCGCGTCAAAGCGGGGCTGGTGGACCTTTGGGAAATAGATCCGGACTACATTAACCGGAACATCGCGTATCTACCCCAATCCGTAGATCTTTTCAAAGGTACGCTGAAAACAAATCTATGCCTCGGGCGTGACGTGCAGGACACCATGTTGCTGAGCGTTTGCGGCGATTTGCAACTGGACAAAGTCGCGAACAAGAGTGAAAAAGGGCTGGATCTTCCGATTAATGAGGGTGGCAGCGGGCTGTCCGGCGGGCAAAGGCAATTGGTGGGGCTCGGTCGGGTTTTCCTTGCCGACCCGGTTGTCTGGTTGCTGGATGAACCTACTTCCTCACTTGATGTTGACACGCAAGTCCGTGTTTTTGATTCTCTTCAGTCAAGGCTGAAGCCTTCGGATATCCTGATATTTGCAACTCATAATCCGCAGCATGCCGTGCAGTTCGCCAACCGCATCCTCGTTATGGAAGGCGGGAGGCTTGTAAAGGATGTGCCAACGAGTTCAGTCGAATTAAGACGAAAAGCTGGATAGTAAGTGCCTCATATTTTCCGAAAGTGTTATTCATGAAAACTGCTAAGTCAAATTTGGTTTGGATTATTCTTTTTGCATTTTCAGCTTTTATTGCCTGGGCGGTGTATTTTGAAATTGATCAGGTGGTAAAAGCAAGCGGCAAGGTGATCTCGAGTAGACGTGTGCAGGTCATACAAAGTGTTGACGGTGGCGTGTTGTCTGAGATCCTTGTCAAGGAAGGTTCAGTAGTAGAAGCTGGTCAGGTGCTGGCAAGGCTCGACAAGTCGCGTTTCGAGGCAGCCAATAACGAGATTCTTGCACGTGTTTTGGCACTAAAGGCAAAGGTGGCTAGGTTGCGTGCTGAGGTCGAAGGTGGGGATTTGAAATTTCCGCAAGAGTTGAGTGAGCATAAAAGTATCATTAAGATCGAGACGGTTCTATATGAACGTCGTCGTAAAAGCCTTAATGATGATATGAACGCAAACGCAAAAGCATTGCGGCTGGCCAAAACGGAAAAAAACATTGTTGATGAGCTGAGGAAATTCGGGGATGTTGACAAGCTCGAGGTCTTTCGAGCCGAAAAGGGCGTCGTTGAGGCGCAGGGCAAGCTCGACGCGAGGCAGAACCAGTATTTCGAGCAGGCCAGCCAGGAATTAGTCAAGGCCGAGGATGATCTGGCGCAGAACTTGCAAATTCTGAGCCAGCGTGGCGAGGTGTTGGGTAATAGCGTTTTGACTGCGGCTGTGGCGGGAACAGTCAAAAATGTGAGTGTGCATACTATTGGTGCGGTATTGAAGGCCGGCGAGGAGTTGATGCAGGTGATCCCGGCAGGGGATGACTTGCTGCTCGAGGCAAAGGTGCTTCCTCAAGACATTTCCGACGTCAAGGAGGGCATGGAGGCAACTATCCGATTCGACACTTATGACTCGTCAATCTATGGTGCGGTTTCTGGCGCGGTGGCTTTTGTGTCCGGAGATTCAATCGTCGAGAAGACGGCCAAGGGCGATGAAACTTTTTATGTGGCGCATATCAAAATCCCGTCGACTGTCTTGACATCTGTTAACAAGCGGCTGGATTTGATTCCTGGAATGACCGCTCAGATCGATATTAAGGCAGGGCGAAGAACAATTTTCAATTTCATCATGAAACCCATCGCGAAGGTTTTTACGCATTCATTCGGGGAAAAATAGAAGTTAATTTTCTTATCGGTTACGACGCTGGCGTAAAGATCGAGGCTTCGCTATTGCGAAATGAATCGCCCCCGTTTTGATAGACACCTTTGAGCCTTAAACTTGAGGCTCAAAGCAGGTGTGATGAGCGGCAAGCGATATGCGGAGGAGTTGAAGATCGAGGCGGTTAGGCGGGTCACGGAGGGCGGTTATCCAGTGGCCCAGGTGGCGCAGCGGCTGGGGGTGTCGGCATACAGTCTGTATCAGTGGATTGACCTGACTGGCTTTTTCTGTGCCAGGTTGAATGTTGTATTTTTCAACTTGGAAGAAGGAGTCTACGGATGGCGAACAAGAAGCATGGCCCGGAGCAGGCGGTCGCAAAGCTCAGGCAAATCGATG
>Ga0222712_10005150_pt1 | contig 13387 bp, 17 predicted proteins | sample C33_657DmetaG_FD_165043 | JGI IMG/M metagenome (GOLD analysis project Ga0222712, IMG submission 165043) | Estuarine water microbial communities from San Francisco Bay, California, United States - C33_657D | ecosystem: Environmental > Aquatic > Marine > Unclassified | place: USA: California...
CCAGTGTAGGGGTCAGTAATGGTGGGGTCGTTTCGGTCAAACTCAGGATCGGATAAAGTCGGTTCTTCAGCCATTTTATATATTATTAAAGAAGATTTTTTCTTACAAATAAAATAATTGTTTACAGGTCATACAACATTTTAAATAAAATGCAACAAGAGAAATTTGAATTATTCATATCTAAAATACGTCCATGGTCGTCATATACTTGGATGTGCATCTTTTGAATATCTACTGGACCAAAATATTTGCGTGGTTCCGTTGTCATATTCAAGTCTGTTTCCATCATTAAACTAAAATACGACCCTTTAATAGATATTCTTGCTAAAATATTTGGACTTAGGATGGAATTATTGAACGCAGAGATAAAATGATTGTTGACATTGTTGTTAAAATCATCTATTGCTAAATAAAGATAACGCACCGTTGCTGGTTCTACAAGCGTCTCCGATTCATAATTTGTTGCTCCTTGATATTTTCGTTTCAAAAATCCCAAATTCATTCCAATTTTTGATGTAACTGGTATTTTGTCAGGATTTCCATTGATGTCTCTTGAAAAATCAATGTTGATTGTTTTAATACTGTAATCCAAGTTTCCAGTGGTTTCTATAAACACCTTAGCGGTTCCAGAACCAGTTTGGGAAACGTCGAGTCGAAATGTAATATAATTAAACAAACTATTGGGGTCTAGAGGTGAACCATCTGGATTTTTACCTGAAATTAACGTATTGATTATGTCTATGAAATCGTTTGCATTGTAATTTCCATCCGGTACAATAATAATTTTGGATTCTTCAAAAATTTCTCCGTCATCCTCAAGTTGCTGTGTTGCACTAATGTAGAAATAATTGTTGCCATATTTGGAAGAAATTCCGTAAAAGGAAACTGGAAACTCAATTGCAGTGATTTGCATGGAAACAACTTTCTGTAACCGTACTGGCAAATTCACCAAGAAATCTGAACTGCTGGTTTGCGTCATATTGTCTCTAAAACGCGTATCGATATTCAAGCATTTGGATATAACCCGCGTCTTGAGCGGGTTTATTATTCCAGGAAAATACTCGCTTGAATACGTATTCACGTAGGGAGTATCAGGTCTTTCTGTTAATTCTTCCATTCTTGGCATCGCTTCTCTTGATACCGGTACATTGGGATACTTCTCCATTTTAGGAACATTATGAAAACTAGTTGGATTTTTAGTTTCATTCTTGCACTTTACCGTGATTAACCAATCCTTTGCCGTATCCAAAAATGCCAGCAAATCACGCTTGAACTTCTTATCAATATGCCCGGTAGACAATAAAACCTCTTTTAGTTGCGCCTCTTTTAGTTCAATGTCGGCGGCTGAATACTTTTTGTTGGGTGCAATTTGAAAAAATTGTTCCAGGTCTTTGATTGTGTAATTATTAATATCTAAATCCAGTCCATCCATATTATATTGTTTGTTGATTTTATTTATTACACTTTTCAACTACTATATTAAAGATAGATGTACAAAGGCAAATCTCTAATGACTGGTGTCCAAAACACCAGCAAATCATTGATTAATCCAGTCAGCACTAATTCCCAGCAAGATTTGCAACTTAGCAGTGATATTACCAATGCATTAACAAAAATTGAAACATACTATGTACAAAAAATGTCGTTGCGAAAATACTTGGAAATTCCAAATTCCGTGCCTGCATTTTTGACGCTGAATGACATTATGTTAAATGCTATTTCTAAGCAGAAAAACACACATTTGCGTCTATTGTATCAAATTGCAAGAGATGGTATGGATGGTGCGCTCCATTCCAGGACACTTTTTATGGATAATGCGGACCTTGATGTTCGAGTGTTAATGTTGAACAAGAAAAATGATGACATTTTATCAGGTAAAAACGAAGTTAAAGCAATTGCTTGCACAAGTGGTCAAATTTCAATTACCAAAAAATTCAAGTTATCTCCTCTTTACAGTTATTATATTTATTTGTATGGTATGCCGGCTTATGGTGTTGGTTTTGATGCAACCAAACTTTCTCTTCTTACCTCTATTATGCAAAAGTATGGAGTGAATCCTTACAAGTAGTGGGAACTACGACCCCCTTCATTTCTTTTATTCATTCTCTTTCTTTTATAAAATCAATCTACATGATTCGTTGTCATCAAATAAATTCCGGAAATCGTCATCAAAATACCAATAATGTGTTGGATTCTATATTTCTCTTTGAAAAAGATTATACCAATGATAATTGCAGACACTGCCGTGAGAGAAACCCGCGAAATATAATTTATCAGTGGTGTATTATAAAATTTATCCAATTGAAAAATTAAATATACAACAATAACTGATATTAGAGACATTGACAAAATGCACAATAATTGTTTGTATGTTAAACGCTGATAATTGGTGATTGTATTCATAATATTCGTTTTGTCAAAAATACATTTGTAAAAGAAAATGCAGAGAACAATGATGAAGAAAACAAATGCATCTAAATATAATAAATCGTGACTATTCAATGTATTCAAAACGTGTTTTCGCATATAGGGAACGGCGGATTTGAAAAGGGATGCACCCAGAATATATTGATACATATATAATGTATTTTTATATAAAATTGAAAAAAATTTTTGTAATTTATATAAATGCATTAAAAAATGCAACAAATTAATCGCAACATCTTGAGAAACTTGAAGGCCGAGACGGAGAAGAAAAAACTTCAGGAAAGAATTGAGGTTGTTACGCAACTTATTTTACAAGAAGTAGTAAATGTTGCAAAGGTATCTAAGAAACATTGCTGTGATGTTATAATTACACCTTATGTTAATGAATTGCGCACGAATGCACAGTGTGTAATTGAGAACTTGAAAATGATGATGTGTGATGTTTCCATCACATTGCACACATACGAATTTAATCCAGTATCTACCAGCAATGAAATTGGCTTTTATGAAGAAATTGGTGAAGTGAATGTGCTGGAAGTTTATAGTGACCATTATGGCAAACGATATACATTGACTTTTGATTGGTCTTAAGGGAACCGTAGGTTATTCAGCGAAGCTTACGTCCTACGACCCCTTCCCTGGAAACATTCACTTATGGCAAGGGGACGCGGAACACATCCATCCGAATACCGAATCAAACAGTGAATGATGGATGTGGATATTTTGAAGACCGACGACCCGCGGCAAACGTGGAATTGTATGGGGCAACATACATGATTTATGAGACGTGTTGTCTTGTATTGTGCGCTATTGGAGAATTAAAATGTCCAATTTTAATTATTCAATGGCGCAAATATGCAGTGTTGCGCGGGTTTGAGATTTTTTCCTTTAATTAGAACCAATTAGAAAGCATAGGCGCTTAAAATGTTCTCAGTATATTTAAAATATGGATCTATACAACACAATTATTATTGGTGGTGGAATTGCCGGGCTTTATACTGCCTACCTCTTGCAAAAGCGTAAACCAAAACACCGATTTATCATTTTAGAAAAACAAAAATATTTGGGTGGGCGACTTCTCACCTATTCCGACAAATACATGACTGTAGAGAAAGGCGGAGCCCGATTTTCTGAAAACCATCTTCGATTAATTGAATTATTAAGAGAAATGGGTTTGTATAAAAAAATCGTTGAGGCGTCTCCAGATGCTTTTTTTTCACCAGCCGATGGAACAACCACCATGTATGATTCCGTTTTTGATTTTGACGATCGTTCTCTCAACCCCTTTTCCAAATTATTCGATGTTTTCACAGAGGCCTATGTGAACAGCCCCACACCCATTGCACCATTGCTTGCCCGTGTCATTATTGCCAGTAAATTGGAGACAAAAGACCATCTGATTTCCCGCAGTTTCACCGATTTTGCCAAAGAAGTTCTCTGCGACGATGATATTCAACACATTCACGATGCATTTGGTTACTTTACAGAATTAGTTGAGATGAATGCTTACGACTGCATTGCTTTATTGGAAGGCGGTCTGAACCCGCGCCAAAAGTTCTTCGTCTTGGCGGGTGGTTTAACTCAACTTATTAACAAGTTAATTTCCACAATTAATTCAAAAGAAAGACGCATTTTCACCAGTTCGGAAGTTTTCTCTACAACCTACGAGCAAAATCATTTTGTAATTAAAACAAAGACGAGGGAGTATCGTTCATTAAATTGTGTTTTTGCGGTTCCAAAACAGGGCTTAGAAAAACTAGCTCTGTTCAAACCCATTTATAATGAGTTGAAATATATTGGTTGTTTCCCTTTGTGTCGCATTTATTGCAAATTTGATATGAATAATCGAGAGAACGCATGGCTCCATAATTTGCCAAAAATTACCACAAACAACAATTTGCGCATTATTATTCCGATTGATTTGAAAGCCGGTGTCATTATGGCTTCTTACACTGACCACAAATACGCGAACTTCTGGTTGAAATTAAATGAGTCGGAAGGTGTCAAAGGCGTGAACAAAGAATTGGTGAAGTTATACAAGGAAACACTAGGTATAGATATTCCTTTACCGATATCAACCAAGGTTTTTCATTGGGGATGTGGTGTGGGATACTGGGGAAAAGGAGCCGATAGTGTCTCCTTAGAGAAAATCTTTTTGCAACCGTTCAAAAACACTCCTTTGTATATTTGTGGTGAACACTACTCGGCAAAGTCGCAACAATGGATTGAGGGGGCGTTGATAACTGCAGAGAAAGTGGTTGAAAGGATTCTATAAATATAATTTTTAGTAAATGTCTCAATTTACTTCCTTTATATTTTTTAAATATTGATTTGATAATGCAAAATCATCGTGATAGACCAAATATTATTCGTAAAAATGAATATAATATAATTGTTTAAATATATATAAATGTCACTTGAAGAGATTATCAAAGCAAAAGATTTGCAAATTAGTGAACTTTTGGCCGAAATCCAGTTATTGAAGGAACAACAATCTATTACAAACAATCTTGATAATTTAGAAGTTGTAATTGATAGTAATGAAATTACAGAATCAGTGCCGATGACACTAATTCCCAATGATAAAGATATAATTGAAGGTGAAGAAAGACAAGGTGGTGGAGATATAATGAATTTATTAAGTTCACTCATGGGTGAATCAAATCCATTTTCTGAAATTATGCAACAAATGATGTCCCCAGAAGCAGATGGTAAAAATCCATTTTCCGAAATTATGCAACAAATGATGTCCCCAGAAGCAGATGGTAAAAATCCACTTTCCGAAATTATGCAACAAATGATGTCTCCAAATAAAGATAAAGAATCTCAGTAAAACTCAATATTATCAATTGCCACTGTCTCTACACCTCGTGTCCAATCACCTAGTATCTCAATTGTAAACGAACTTTGAAAAAGTTTTTTGAATAACAAATCGCTTGACCAAAGTTCTTCAAAAAAAGGCACTGTAATGGTTTGCATCGTTCCATCAAAAACTGCCTTGAAAAATGATGTTGACCTGCCATATGAATCCGTAACCTTAACAACCGGTACACCTTGGTTCAACCTAGCAAAATCCCCAGCAAAACTTGTCATTGTGAAAACCATAATTGAGGGTTTAACCATTAAATAAATTGGAGGCGAGTGAAAATACCACAGATTTCGGTCGTCTTTTTGCACAGAATCTACATTGACCAAGTTGTCTGTTCCCAAAATATAGTTGGACATTTTAGACCCCAAACTATATGGTTTATGGATTGCATCATTTGTTTGTTTATTCCCGACAATTGTCCAACCCTCATTGTCTAGTAAAAATGTTGCTTTTACTGATATTAATCCAAATATAATTATATAAACAAGCATATAATTATACCATACTGTGTTGTGTCTAATTATTTTTTTTTTATCAATGGTGTAAAAAACATAAAAAACGAAAATAAAAGTACCCCCGCAGAAATTAATCCGCGATTAATAACCTGGTATGTCTGTATATCTGTTAATGCGATACGAACTGTGTGTACGTCTAAATACAAAGATTTTCCGTGTTTTGTTCCATTAGATTTCATTTGCACAATGTGTTTTCCTAGATAGCTAACAAAAATGCAATCAACATCTGGTGGCAATGGAATATCATTGATCAGTTCCACAATGGGACCAACATCGTAAATTGTTCCAGTAAATTCTTTAATGTTGTGTTTGGCAAATTCATTAATGGCTGAAAATGTACTAGGAACCAAGCGTTGATAATTATATAAAATGTCTTTTTCTTCAAATTTGTTTGTGTCGATGGTTATAAACAAAGATGGCAACAAATTAACTACCTTGGATTTTCCTGTTTTCTCTAACAATTGGTTCATTTGATATGGTTACTCCTTATTTTTTAAATTGTTTTAATTATGCAATAATGTTGTAGACACAATTGGTTAAACTGAATGTCTGTCTTCGAGCGGTTGCATTCTGGATTTTTGCACGACGCGCAAATGTACTTGTTGCACCCACGCCGGAACCGGCGACAAATTTGTTAAATATGCTTCCTTGGCTATTTTTTATACTGTCAATTGGCAAAACACGACCGTTTCCAGTGCCGCGTCTTTTAGTTGTGAAAATCATGGTCATTATAACCTAAATATATATTTTATTAGTTTATTTTCTTTTTTTTGTACCTTGTTTTGATTTTTTACCAAATCCTTTACCTGAACGATCAACAGAAGGAGAAGGAGAATTTGAACGAGAATGAGATTTTGAACGATGAACAGAAATTGAACGAGAAGGAGATTTATCTTTTTTTGTTAGTCTTGTTGGTTTGGTAGGTATTATTATTTGATTTTCTATAATATATTGTACAGCATACGTAATCATATTTGCATTATTTACAATGATACTGTTTTGAAAAAAATCCCAATTTATATTTAATAAAAGTTTGTCTTTTATTTGCAACATTGAACACCTATCCAATCCAGCAATACTGATTTTTTCTTCATCATTCTTAAAACAATCCGATATATTTTCTTTTCCTGGATTTCCGAATGATGATATCTCTTCACTTTTGGGTAAAACAATTGCAGTTACAACCTTACCAATATTTCCAACTAAAAATGTTTCTAACAAATATAACATGGTTTGATGACTTCGTAATAATGTAGAGACAAAGTAAAAATCAATTTTGTCAGAGATATAACTTTGTAAAAACTGACCAGTGTTTCTTGATTGATTTATACCCAATTCGGTAAGCTCTGGATCTGAATTTACAAGATTTTTTAGTTTATTTGTGAAAAGATTATGAAATCCTTGCCCGTGTCTAATAATATAAAAAACATAATTAATATTTTTTCTAATGTTGTATCCTTTTAAAAAACTTTTACTAAATTTTTCAAAATCAGAAATTTTAGTTCTTTTTAAAATTTCATTCTTTATTTGGATGTCACCGTTCCATATTTCATCAATTGTTATATATGTACCAACTATTCCACTACTAAATAATTTTATTTGTATTACTGAACAATTATTTACATGTATTTTTTCATTAATAAACAATTTTAAAAATTGTTCAATTCGGTTTGAATGTGTAACAATCAATGAAGAAATTCTATTCGACGACATATATAATTTAATTATGTTTTTATTTTTTTGTCAAAGGGACAAACGGCATTTCGGCGGTTGGTTTTAACGAGTAGCGTTTCAAAAATGCATAGTGGTCTTCGCTTTCAATGAGTTCTCTCTCTTCTTCTGTGAAGGAAATGTCCGAGTCATCCGAGTCATAATCATAATCATCAACTTCTTCGTCCTCAATTAATTCCAATATTTTGTATATACCATTCTGAAATTGTTCGGAGTCGGGCATGTGTTCTTTTAAATCCGCATTTATGCGGTCAATTTCAGCAACAATTGTTTCTAATTTATTAATTTGGGTTTCGATAGTTTGCATTATACTATTTGGCAAAATATTTTTAAATTGTTTTGCCTTATTTTTGCCTTATTTTTTCTTACATAAGGTTTTCTTTTTACCCAAAGTCTTTCTTTTTCGCAATGTCCTTTTCTTCTTTCCTTCCGCCAAATATTGTTGAATTGCCTCTTTTAACATCTTTATAACACTCTTGTGATTTCCTCTAGTCGCTGCCTCCATGGGAGTAAATCCATGTTTATTCGCAATATTTGGGTTAGCACCTTTGGATAAAAGTAACCCGACAATCTTCCCATATCCATCTTTCGATGCTTCTAGTAAAGGAGTATTACCAGTAACATTGTCTTGAATATTTGGGTTGGCACCTATCTCTAATAGTAACTCAACAACTTTTGTTTTGTTATTAATAGTTGCAAATAATAAAGCAGTATTACCATTCCTGTCTTGAATATTTGGGTTGGCACCCCTATCTAATAGTAACTTAACAACTTTTATTTTTTCAAATGCTTCTATTAAAGCACAATCACCTTTTGTATTTTTATAATTTGAGTCGGCGCCACTATCTAACAATTCGGTGATTTTTTTCATATTTCCATTTCTGGATGCTTTTATTAAATCATCATTCATTATATAATTGTATTATATTTTTCTAAACATTTGAGTTTTTTATAATACAGACAATTTTTTTATTCGTATAACCAATGTTTGCCTTTTGCACAATTTTAGTAATGCTTGTATCAATGGTGTATCCATTAGCACTTATGTATCCCAGCAAAGAAGGAACATCCTCCGCCGTCAAAAAATAGTTCTCTCTGTTTCCGCCCATCCGCAGAAACGCATATTTGCAACAATTATTGTCATTGGATGAAACCTGGAATTGCGACAGTTTTGGAGAACTGTATCTGGAAACCATTTGCGAAAGCGGACCCGTCGGCATCTTATCAATTGTAATGATGCTTTGGTATTGTTTGGAATATGTGTTTAAATAAGGCTCTACAGAGAGAACATAGGAGAATGATTGTAAATCGCACATTTTATATATCAATCCAATATACTAAAATCTAGATCAAGATTATCAAATTCAAAATTATCGGTAATAAAGTTGTCCAAATGAATATTTGTTAAAATATCAATTACATCTGTATCCAATTGTTCCTGAAATTCACTGCTAGCACTTGACGCAATATCTGTTGAATTGGATGAAACTAAATTTTGGGAAACTAATGCACCAATTTCCTCTATTTTTTGTTGTTTCAAGTTATTTGTAAAACTAAGACAACTGCTGTTTAACAAAATAATATCTGAAAATTTGATAAAAGCCAATAAAAACCGAACCAATTCCTTGGAGGATGTTGTTTTTGGATCAGTTGTATCATCAAAATCTTGACTCAATGAATCCAATGCGGTCAATGCTTTCAAATTTTTAGTTTTCTTTAATAAATACTCTATAAATTGGTACAAATAATTATTTTTTCTTAATATAAAATTTTGATAACTATATATATTTTGAATAAAGTCCATTGGATTACTGAATTCAACTACTTTAAAGTCTTCCATGAAATATTGCACTGCAGTTATTAATTGGTCCGACACAATTGGACAAATAATGGTTCCAAATGAGTCAAAATCATCTGCGGTTTTACCATAAAATTTTTGTTTGTACACATTGTTCAGTTTTTTGAAAGGTTTATTTTTAATGAATGTTTCAACTTGTTCAATTTTATTTTTAATTTTTTCTATTTTATCGGAAACAAGCACGCGTATTTCTTCTAATATTTCGGATGGTTTGTTTTGAATATTATATAATTCAATTAATACAGTCAATTTTTGTATAAATTCATCATTTGGATTTGAAAATATTAAATTGTTTTGGTCTGGTTCAATTGTTTGGAATTGTTCAAGGAAGTTTAATTCTTCCATTAACGGATTAATGATTGTATTCATGGTTTGCTTTATCACCACTTTACGTGTTTTTTTGCGAATATTTTTAAATGCGATATTTTGCAAATTTGAAGCTATGGATGAATTACCATACGCTACGAAACCTGGTTGGTTTGCACTGTTTGCTACTACAAATTTATGGTCTTGATTAAATAATTTATCGGCACCTTTTTCAAATACGGCATGACTTCTTGATGTTATTTCACACCCAGAATGATAATTCATATAAACAACACATTCCAGTGACAATTCTTTGAAAAAAATGTCTTTTGCCGAAAGCCGTCTAGTTGTTTTTTTTCTTGGCTTGTCTCGTTTTTTGGTCTCCATTATATAATACGATACCAAAAAAATATATTCTCTTTGTACAGCATTGTATTCAAAAAAGTATTTGAATTTTGATTAAAATTGAAGATTTTGATTTTCTCTCTAGGTTTCATTTTTAAAATGTTTTTATCGGAGGTAAAAATATTTTTGTAAAATTATTTTTCAATCAATGTCATATTAGAAATTCCTTTTAAATATTGCTTGCTACCGGAGATGTGTCTGCAACAGATGTGTCTGCAACAGATGTGTCTGCAACAGATGTGTCGGTAACTGATGTGTCTGCAACAGATGTGTCGGTAACTGATGTGTCGGTAACTGATGTGTCTGCAACAGATGTGTCTGCAACAGATGTGTCGGTAACTGATGTGTCGGTAACTGATGTGTCTGCAACAGATGTGTCTGCAACAGATGTGTCGGTAACAGATGTGTCTGCAACAGATGTGTCTGCAACAGATGTGTCTGCAACAGATGTGTCTGCAACAGATGTGTCGGTAACAGATGTGTCTGCAACAGATATGTCGGTAACATCACTAAATCCCAAACTTTGCTTGATAAAATTGATAATATAACTATCGTCTGCATCCCATTTGGAATAATCGTCACCTATAAGATTTATAAATTTAACATCAAGAATAGAACCAGCAGAATCAAGCAGAATAATAGTTATTATGGCGGATTTAAACAGAGAAATCTCAATCCGGTCAATTTTAAAACTAGTAATTGTTTTGGTAGTAATTACAGGGAAAGGTGAAATTTGATACATATATATATAGTTCTCTACAAAAAAACAGGATTTTTTACACAAAGGTTTTATCCCAAAATACTATAGATGTCAGATTTTGTAAAATTCGCCGAAAACGGCAACTTAAATGAAGTAAAACGTTTGTTTCAACCCGAGATTATTAATGTAAGAGACCATGAACTAGACACTGCACTACTTAAAGCATCACGAAATTGTCATGCAATCAATGTGGTTTCCTTTTTATTAAATAATGGCGCAAGTGTCAACGACAGAGATTTAATTGATCAAACACCCCTCATAGTTGCATCACAACACGGTTGCAAAGTTATTGTTGAATTGTTATTGAAAGCTGGTTCTAATATCAAGCATAAGAATCAACAAGGTGAAACTGCTTTATTGAGTGCAGTACAAGAAGGACACATTGACATTGTTAAAGTTTTGATAGATGCAGAATCAGATGTGAATGATCCGAATGCTGAAGGTGAAACACCATTGATGCTTGCAACCAAACTTAGACATAAAAAAGAACTACTTGATTTACTAGAAGAAAGCCGATAAAAATCTAGGGGTGAACCTTTGCGTCTGCTGAAAAACATTTACAAGAGTAAATTATAATTACACAGACAATAACAACAATAATTGCAATGACATCTCCACCCATTTTTGAATAATTTATTTAACTAATAATTATATTATTTTTATTCAATTTTATTCTTCCAAAAATTTATCCATGTCAAAATTCTCGGCTTTAAATTTGGCTTTCTCTTCTTCCAATTGCAATCGTTCTCTCTCAACATCCGCCTTCATTGCAGATATTTTTTGTTTCGCAATGGAGAGAAGGGTTTTTTGTTCATTTAATTTGGCTTTCTCTTCTTCAATTGCCAATTTTTCGGCTTCCATTTGCCGAAATTGTTCCTCCAAACCGTGATAATAATCTATTTTCGTGGTGTTTTCATCAACCAATGTTTTAAGATGGTCCCTTTGTTTTCGAATTTCTTCATATTCTCTCTTGCAAACACTTTCAAACTCACTGCAGTTTTGTTTGAAATACTCCGGATGTTCATTGTATATTTTTAACATACCATGAATGCAATTATAGTCGTCCTTGATTTGAAAATGTTTGAGCGCAAACATCATATCGGTTGGAAACAAATGGTTACAAAATTCGTAATTATCGGTCGCACCCTGCCAGCTATTGATGGTTTGGATTATTATGAAATTTTTGAACATGTAAAATCTCCGGCGTTGTTGATTATTATGCGATTCGCGCACCGGATCCAAAACAAAACACTTACCTGTGTTTTCCTCAATGGTTTTTATATTTAAATTATAAGTGGTTCTTAAACTAGAATTGTGTCCTATTTGGGTCTGCAGAGAAGCAATGCATTTTTTGCCGATATCGCCTGGGTCAACGTCAAACAAAACTGCTTCATGGTTGTCAAACGACCGATTGTAAAAACTGCCAATTTTGTCAGTCATCGTTTTCTCTACAGTAGCTTTCATAATTGCTTGAAACTCTTTGGTCTTGCTTTCCATGAAGGAAGTAATGACTTCTTTCCATTCGGAGTTTTCGGAGTTCAAAATCTCAGTTAATATAACGCTGTTGGACATTTTTTCTATTTTGGTTTGCAATGTTTGAATAATTTTTTTTCAATTTTTTGCAAAGAAACCATAAAGAATATAAATACTTTTTACACAAAGTATTTATACTATGTTTCGGATAAGTAGAAGATTTTTCTCTCATTGCAAGATAAATAATGGAGAGAACATTGAACGAAGGCTGAAAAATATTGAAGACATTTCAAAAAGTCTTTTTATATTGAGCATATCATCTTCGATTGCATCTTGTGCTTTGATGTTAAAAAAATAAAAAAGCTTTTGGGTCCTTCAAATATCCTTATATATTGTTTACAAATGGATAAAAATTCAAATTAATATCGGTAGAACCTTGATTTGCAAAATCTAAATTTGGAATTGGTAGTGGTTGTCTGTTTAACTCGGGAATAGAATTAAAATATTTTTTATTGACATAGGTTAATTCAATTACATCTGGAATATTATTTACGACCGGACCATAATTGTTTCCGTGAGCATGAACAATATAGTGAGTTTTTGCCAACTTTTCTAGACATTTTATTTTGTCATCATTTTTGCACCCCCAACCATCATTTGTAATTCCATGAAATTCAATGACAATTTGTTTAAACTTACTCAATTGTTCTTCATCAATATTGGTTATCCACGGGTATTCACCACCTTCAATATCAATTTTTAAAAAAATGTTGCTGTATTTGCTAGTCAAAAACGATAAATTGCAATTGGCATCATCATTCACCACCCCAATATTCTTTCGAATAAATGAAATTTTGTTAGTATATTGGTAAGGATATCCAACAATAGTTCCGTCAAAACCAAAACAATTGTACTCATTCATACCGTATTTATTAATAAAATCACGCAAAAAACTTTCTTCGTCCGATATTCCAGCGGAAATATAACAATCGTATTCTCCATCAAGGTCTGCAAAAACATATCCGCCATCGCGATTAATACCA
>Ga0222712_10005151_pt1 | contig 13386 bp, 24 predicted proteins | sample C33_657DmetaG_FD_165043 | JGI IMG/M metagenome (GOLD analysis project Ga0222712, IMG submission 165043) | Estuarine water microbial communities from San Francisco Bay, California, United States - C33_657D | ecosystem: Environmental > Aquatic > Marine > Unclassified | place: USA: California...
TCCGCTTCCAGTTCGGTGTTTATCCGATGTAGACGATAGATTTCATCAAGATACTCCTTTGACTTCTTTTCATCAGCATACACCTTGCACACCAATAGGATGAATGTCACTCCGAATAGTATTGTTGTTGTCATTTTGCTTTGCCTTTGTAGAACTTATGATTGTAGATTGCTTGACTGAATTGGTCAAAGTCAGGGTTGTACTCATCACGCTCAAACTCGTATGGTTTGGCTTCAGGCAACTCTTGACGATTTGCCTTCTTGATGCAATGGATTCCGTATCCCACCGCAAATGCGATGGGAGTCAAGATGATTGGGAAGATGATGTCAAGTGCCATTAGTTTGCGATAATTTGAGTTTTTGAAATTTCATCTCCAACTGCACACCCAGCGTTAAATAAAATCATACCAGCTTCGCAATCAATCACTACCAACTTGTCGTTGTTGATTTTTACGATAGTACCTTGATAAATTGAATTGCATACTTTGTAAGTTACAATTTGTCCGATGATTAATGTTGTGTCTTTCATAGTGATTCAAACTAACAACCTTTTTTTCACTTATGCAAATTTATTTTCTTATTGACTTTGTGAATGAACGATTTATTTTGTGATTGACAAAAATAGTTCTCCAGCGTAGGTCAGTTTCTCGTCAATGATTTCTTGAGAGTCCTCGTCCAAAGTGACAAGCGTTCCAGTTACCTTCTTGCCATCGGGCATTCGTGGATCGTAAGAAACAAAAATCCCTTGAGTCAACCCGGTTGCAATCATTCCCATCTGCATTTGCCAATAGTATTCCGTCCGTTTGCTCTTGAGTTGCTCGTTGTTGGTGATGAAGAAGTTTTGAAGGTGGTTGCCTGAATTAAACGGACATTTGATTTCTATGAGCTTATCGCCAAGTGCATCGGGAGAGTAACCACCCCAAAGACCATAAGTGATGAAGGTGTAAGATTCAGCACCGTAGTAGTTGTAGAAGTCATCCGATTGTTGTGAGAAGTAGTGGAACGCTTCTTTCTCGTGTTCCTTGCCCCAATCCAATGCTCTGCCATAAATCTCCGTGCGTTGCCCGGTCAAATACTCCGCTGCCTTTTCAAACACGAAGGACTTTGCCGTCTCCGAAAGGAACTCCGATTTTGATTTCGGAGTTCCCATCAGTTTGTGAATTTCACTTGCGGTGAAGCGTGACCTTCTTAAATCTTGCCAATCTTCTTCAGTTAAATCAGCGTGTATTGTTGGAAGTTGATGTTTCATTTCTCGCCAATTAAAAGCTTTTGATTGACTGGAGACACATCATACTTGGTCAAGATGTCCGACATCATTCCACCTGTCTTGAGATGCTCCATTGCTTTTGCCCAATTCGGATGCTTTGGAGTGAGTTCTTCTTTCTTCGGTGCAGATGTTCTGCCCATCGCTTTCTCCCCATCATCGTCATCGTCAATGTTCAAGTTCAAGATTGAACCAAGTGCATACCTACGAGCGTAAGTAATGGCTGAACCCATCGCTTGTGGATCGTTCTGCTTTGCAACAGGCATCGTGTACGATGATTCCATCCACTCGCCTGATTCGGAGTGAAGGATGATGGTTGTGAGTGCGTCTGCATCCGGGAATTGACTGATTGCCAATCCACACTCGCTCAATGGCTTTTGGATTGTGTCCAAAATGTTAGCGAGTGACGCATACTTTTTTTTGAAAAAAGGATTGTTTGCTTCCTTTGTGACCTTGCTCACCGATGCTTGGAATTTTACCAACGCACCAGCGATGTTCTTGATTGATTGTGATTTATTCATAGGAATTTTGTTTTGTGTCCGAGCATAAATAAAAGTGTGAACTTGTCGGGTTCAAGAAAATGAAATCTCTCCGCATCAATGCCGACCAAATTGGTCTCAACGCATCCACCGAAGTAGACATCACGCTTGACCATATACGGCTCAAGTTCGTCAAAGTGGTTGTCAAGTAAATAGTCATCCACTTGCTTATCGGTATAGACATACCTATCCCCACCGATTGTGAGAATCCATCCGTTGATTGTTGCCTCAATCATTGTTCACCTCCCTCAATGCAATCTCAATGACTGACTTTGCTTTGGGAGAAACGATGTTCCCCTCAATTAAATACTTGCGAACGGTTGGGAGAGATACCCCAGCTTTACGAGCGACTGTCTGCAATAGTCCTTGTCGTCTCTTCATTTTAATCTCTTCAATTGCTTTTGTGTAATCCATAACGACCACAAAACAACAACAAAAGTTTCAATAAAACAAATTTATTTTTCTTTTTGTGAATTAACTTTTCACTTCCACCGAAAAAATCAAGTCACCAAGACGAGCATTCAATTCGTTTACCAACTCCATTTGCAAGGATTCGGTGAACGCATCTGCCAAGAATGGGTTTGCTTTTGTACCTCTGCGGTGTATCTTTTTGGCAATCGCCTTTGCCAACGAATCGTGCGTCATATTCTGCGGAATAACAATCGGCTTCGCCCTGATCCATTCTTTAATGGATTGCCATAGGTACGGTGTTCCTTCAATGTGACCATTCCTTGTTGGCTTTCTGCCAAACTCCACGAACTCCCAATAATCTTCAGCCATCAAAATTGTGTTGATGGATGTCGGTGTTTTGATAATCTCTCCCGGTACAAAGGATTGTTTCAAAGCGGATGATGCATTGATTTTCTTCTCATCCATTGACCGAGCGATTTCGGGATATACCTTTTGATTCCACCAATTCTCAATGATTTGATGCAACAGGTCATCATTCCCACCTTGACCAAGAAATGTGTCAAGTGAATCACCCAATTTGCTGATGTCTATTTCAGCCATCCTACAAGCATTAAAATGGTTAGACCTATAGATATGTTCTTGAACACCGACAAAGTGCGTGAGATGGCTTTATTTTCGCTCACAAGGGCATCATTCTTCTCACGGAGATATGCGTTGTTGATTCTCACCTTTACAATGATGGAATCTTGCTCGGCAATTATTATGGAATCCGATGTCACAATCTTGCGAAGAACCGTGACTTGTTCTCTTGCGATTGCTCCCTTGACCAAATAGTGGTTGGCTTGTTTGATGGTATTGGTATCAATCAGCACTTGTGCATGAATTTTTCCAAAAAAGATGAAGAAAATTAACCCATAGGTTGATATTTTAATCATTGCTTTCATCCTATAAGGTAGCATTCTTCTTGGATTGTTTTTCTTTTTCGGCAATGAGCTTGTCAAGATACCACTTCGCTTTGTACAAGTCCTCAAGTCCGTTCTTGTCTTCGCACCTCCACAGGTACTTAATCACATTTGCGGTGCAGACGGCAATGATTCCTTTTTTATTCACGGTTGCGGAAGCGATTGCGTCAATTGCTTCAATCAGTCCTTGCTTGTAGTGGGTTGGGTTAATTGCATCCATTTTCTCACAAAGGTATAGTAACTCTCTTCAATCACAATGATGTGTCCTCCGGTCATATACAACTGCGTATTTTCAAAGATGGCAGATGCAGCGACAATGTGTTGCTCATTTACAAATCCATCTTCCAAGATTTGCACAATTTCAGGCTCAATCCCAACGGATTCAAGCCACGAGTCGTTGCGTTGCTCCATTATGATTTGCACTTTCATCATAATGTTTTGTGAGTATAGGCGTTTATTTTGCGATTTGTCTTCTCATCTCGGAAGGGTTTCATAATTAACCAGCGACCTCCGATTGGTTTTGGACTTGCACCTCTTTCAATGTGAAAACCCTTTGAGCCGTCACCATATTCTTCTTTGTATGCTGAAGTTCTAATCATCAAGATATCTCTCAACATCACCGTGTCTTTATTTGTCAACTCCTCAACCGTGTAGGTCAACTCGTAATCCTCGTGAACATGACCCATCCAAATCGCATCCGCTCCCTCTACATTCACGCTCATTCGGTTGTGCTGGATAGTGCCACGAGTAACCGCACCACCACCACCAAATCCGTGCATATACTTAATTTTAAATGACTGCGTACTAGATCCGTCCGTAAACTGATAGCGAATCCATCCACCATATCCACCAACTTGGATTGCACTACCTGTCTTGTAGTTGAGCAAAGTGACAAAGCGTTCAATGATGTCCGTTTCTTGTCTCTTGAGAATGGCGGTCTCGTGGTTTCCGTAGCCGACTAACTTGATGAGATGGGCGTAAGGTGCAAACCAATCAACTGCGGTGTTGATGATGGCATCAAAGTAGTTTGCGTGATTGTGTTCAGGGCGAATGTCGCTCTTTGATTTGCGTGGATCGTACGCTCCTTGCATCAAACAAAACAAGTCCCCATTGATAAGGATGTCGTGATTTCCTTTGACTGCTTGGTCAAGGTGTTTCTTGAGTAAATCCCTATCACACTTGGGATTGTCCCAATGTAAGTCCGAGATGAGCAGAACTTTCGTCTCCTCCCAGTTCTTCTCAAGTTTCAATACATTGTTTTTTTTCATAGGGTATCCAAGTGGATGTGTAGTCCTATCGCCTTTTTCAACCCCTCTGCTGAAGGTTTGAAGGTGTCAAGGTAGATTGTATCAAATGATTTGATTCGTTTGAATAGCGTGTCTCTAACAAGTTTCTCTCTCTCCACGATTCTCTCGTGCATCTCTACATTTATTGGTCGTTCAATGCGAATCTGCTTCTCCAAATTGAAGAAAGCATAAACCACACTACACAGGAACAACGCAAGTATTAAATAGATAAGGAGTGTTGACTTGGAAGTTGATTGCATATCCTGAAAGAATGTCGGTTTTGGCATCGTAGAAAGGTGAAGCGTTTGATGTTACCACCAATTCAAAGTCCTCATCATCTTGGGTGTTGTTGTCAATCAAAGCAAATATGTCTGCAACGATTTGTGCGGTGTCCGATAGAACCTCAATGACATTTGATTCGCTCTCAAAGACACGATCCATCACCAACAATGCGAAATTGTAGGTCATTAGATTTCCAGTTGTAGAAAGATTAAAACCATCAGGATACAACCAAACGAGCGGATAATATTCAATGTTTTCAACGGTCAAATTTGATTGTTGACCAACACCAAACTTTCCGACCATCTTATGGCTTTCGGCTGCCGTTTGAATTTTTGCTATGATTTGGTTTAGTGTCATTTTTCAAGAATTTGAGAAGCTTTGCTTCGTTGTTTTTCTGCCACTTATTTGTCCTCGTTGGGGAAGTCATAGTTCCAAAAGCAATCTTGTGAAGTTGGAAGATAAATGCCACCCACAAAAGCGGTGTTCTTTGGTCGGATGGTGTCAATGGTATTGCCGGGATTCAAGAATAAAGGATAGTCATTTGTGTTGGTACGCAAGTAATCACGCAAACGATTGGCATAATACTCCGCTTTGTCACGATATCTGCCCTCAATCATTGTCATCTCCTCAACGGATACTGCACGAGCGTTGTCACTCTCCCTTGATGCAACCGATTTATTCATCAGTTTGAAGGTCATTGGAAGCATTGCTTCGGTCAAAGTATAATACTTCAAGCAAGGTGCGATGTATGAATCCAAAAGAGTGATGTTGAGTTGTGTCAATGTATTTGCATACGCTTGTGTCTGCAACTGGTTGTAAATACCCGAACCAATCACATCCCGAATGTAAATCTCTTGAGCTTCTTTGATTGCTGACTTGAGCAATTTATCGTCAACATTCTCATTCAAAGGGGTGTTGTCCTTCAAATAGGTTGTGCTTATGAAATATACAAAGTTGGTCATCGTTTAATTCTCCTCAATAATTTTTGAACCCAAATGTGTCTGCATTGTGGTGTGTTGACATCAAGTGTTGGATTGTGATACCAACCACCTCTGCGTTTCCACACATCATATCCCAACTCTGCTGACATCATATTGATGTCCTCACGAGAATATACACGCATACTATTTACAACATCGGTGCAGAACTTCCGAGATGTGTCAATCAAAAGTCCTCCGCTGATTCCCGGTGCAAGTCCATATTGATAGCGAACCACCAATTCAGTTTGCAAATTCTTGATTTCTTCCAATCCTTTTGGGGTTGTTTCAAGACCGTCCTCGTATGACTTAATCAATTCGGCTTTGGCAAGTTTGGCAATAGTATCGGCAACAACCTTTGCGTCAAGTTTGGTGATGTTTACAATGTCACCTACCTGAAGACCTTTGTTCTCTTTCAGCACATTCAAGATGGCAGATTCAATCGCATCTGCAAACTCAAACTTACCTTCTTCAAACTCTTCGGCTTTCTCTCCGTATTTGTTAAACACGATAAGGTCACGCTCATCGTCCCATCCGAATGGGTTTTGTTTTGACAAGGCAACTGGTGCTTCTTCTTCCTCTATCTCATCAAATCCCAACTCTTTTCTTGCCTCGTTTCGGTCAATGATTCCAGCGGTGAACAACGCTTGGTAATCCAATCCGATTGGTGGCTTGTTGATGGTCTCCAATCTTACCTGTGCGATAGGCTCAAGCAAGTAAGAGAACACATCATCAATCTTTTGTTGGCGTGGTTCAATGTAGGCGTGATGAAACATCTCATATGCCTCTATCAATTCCGTTCTACCGCCCAACTGACCTTCTACACGCACTCCAAACAACATAGGGGAGTTGACCTTATGGGCAACAAATATCTCTTGTTGTACGGTCTTATTTAACAAATCAAATTGCTTGTCAAAATCCGATGGCTGAAGGTTTGAGATGACTGATTCCTTTTCGGTAGGATCGTTGTATTGTATAATCAACCCACCAGCGTTGTCCGTACCTTGATAATTTTCTTTGAATCTCCTTGCGGTTGCTCTCGCTTCTTCAGGAGTTGGGATGCCCTTGAATAACTGGATGTGGGTTTGTGCCGTAAATCCGTTCTTGATGCTATTCAAGTAGTAGTTTGAAATCTCGGTGTCAACCTCAATATACTTCAATGCCCCAACATAGTCAGGCAAAGGATATGTTCCCTCACCGGGACGATAGAACTGACAATAGTACAATTGCTTTGATTCTCTCGTGATTGGGTTGTAGGGCATATAGTGAACTCGCTCTGCTTTTGGATCACTCCAATCTTCGGAATAGGAATAATGACCATCAAGCGTCTTGCGAACATCCTTGAATGGAATGTGATAGTATTCACTTGGTGATGTTTTTGCTTTGTTCCAAATAACCTCTACACAAAAGCCATTGAACAACTCAAGGTCATAAGCAATCTTCGCTTTGAGTTCCTCATAGGTCTCGTAAGCATTGATGTTCTTGAGTTTGGCTTCTGCTTTGGCGATGTCGGTTGTGTTTTGACCAAACACTTCAGTCCCAATACCAGCGATGTAAGATGCTTTGGCAGAAACGATTGCGTTGTGCTTGGGTGATTTGTTGAATAACTCAACAAGAAAATCAGGGTAGAGATTGTCTGCTCCGAATGTCACGAACCCTTTTGCCTTGTTCTCCTTGAACACAGGCAATTTGTTATCGTGAAAGTTTATTCTTTGGAATATCATCACCTACAAATAGCAATCAGTCCTTTTTGTTTGAGAACTTGTCAATGGATGTGAACCCAAGACAAGCAATCACGATGAATTCAACCGCAGTCACCAATTCAGGAGAAGGGACAATATCAGCGGGGGACAAACTATTATGAGCCATTGTACCAAACAAAACAAAAGCACCGATGATGCCCACGAATCGCTTTGATGACATCTCTCCTTTGTCACCTGTGAAGATTTCTAAAAGTTTTTTCATATGTCGGAAGATAGCAAAAGCGTGTAAGTGAATGAGTTTCCGTGCAAGGATGCACTCTTTTTCACGATACCCATAAACGAATCAAAGTCAGCGGACTTCTTGAACACTTGACAACCCTCGCTCCAGTTCTCAACATAGGTAGAATCCGCACCCGCTTTGTGGATGTTGATTCCGTAAATGCCTTCCGTGATGAGCTTTTCGTCAAATGTCATATCCTTGTTGGCATCTCGGTACACCTTGAGTGGTTTAACTTGTCGTAGTGCCTCGTATTTGCCCTGATGCAGACCGATGGCGTGGCTTCCCTTGTATTGACCCGGAACTAAACGAGCAACACCTTGTGCGTTGTGAAATTCTTTCACTCCCTTTGTGCCGGGATCGGTTGTCGCTGCCCATTGTTTGAATACCCACTCGCCATTCACCTTGTAGGAAACGGTTAAAAGGTCATCAAATACATTGGTCACCTTGCTACCGATGGTTCGTATGCCTATGATGTTCAGGTTGTAGTCACCATTCTCAAAGAATGCGTAACCTTTTGACTTCATTGCGGTCTTGATTTTGTCTATCATCTGCCTTGTCCTTTATATGGTTTGGAACTCTTATGCTTGTTCTTGTGCTTTGTGTGTCTGCCCAACTTATTTTTGGGTTTCACACGGAAGGTCGTGATGTTTACTTTTGCTGCCATATGTAAATCCTGAAGTATTCAAAATCTTCCTTTCCTCCCTCTTGCACATAGTTCAACCACGCATCGTATGTCGCTCCTTTGAAATCAACCACTTGTACTGATGTATCAATTCCGCTTCCAATCATCTTGACTGCGTAAATCTCAATCTTCTCCTCCATCTTTTCAACCTTTGCTTCTGCAACTACAACCGCCTCTTTCAACTCTGCCTTCTCTTGTACCTTCTCTTCAACCAACTTTTCACTCACCTCGTGTGCTGCCTTTGTGGCTTGACCAACGGCTTGTGTGTGGCTCTTTATGTTCTTTAACAAAGCATCCATCTCGTTGATGGGTGGCGGTTCAACTGCCCACGATTCGGTGAACAGGTAGCCAAACAAAAAGACAAATGAGAAAATCCAAAGTAGGCGTGTCATAGTTTCTTCATTGAATTGATTATACGAAGTTCGGTAATGGCTGCGGACAATGCAGAATCGGCGGTCTTGAGTAACTTGTAGGCTTGTTTCTGCTCTGCTCTTAACGCAACAATCTCTTTTTTGCACTCGTCAATTTGCGACTGATTGGACGAACGCAAGTCCATATAAAGATAAGACACAGCCACAAGCATACAAAAAGCAACGGCAGCAACTGGATTCTTTTTGAATTGGTCAAAACTGACAGGCAAAGGATTGGGTTTAATTTTCGGTGCGGTCATTGTTTAGTGGTTCAGGAATTATACAATATGGTGAATCAGGGTATTTAGCGCAAAAGGTTTTGAGATACAACGAATCATCCCCGCTAAAAGTATGCACCCCACACGGATTTGGGAACACCTCAAACGGGGCAAAACTTGCGGGGGGTTCTGAATAGAATAGAATGTCTACCGCCCACTTATCCGACTGCTTTGTGCATACGGGTTTGTCATCTTCCGTTCCCCACTCTAAACAAATAAACCCAATTTCAACAACTGCGCAATCTTTCCAAGTTGTTGTGGTTTCTCCGCTTGGGGTGGTTGTGGTTTGTTGTATGTCTTTTTGAAGTGTTGCCCATTCGGTAGGGGTGAACTCGAATTTATTGAATGATTTCATTTTATAGGGTTGTTAATGCGATTGCCTCTGCGCTTGTTATTTTTGACAAAATTACCATTTCATTGATTTTGTAAATACCAGGGTTACCATTTAATGCAACAAAATCAAACCCCGTTTGGCTTGTTGACTTTTGCGTAACGACTTGCACACCATCAACAAACAAATCAATTTTACCACTTGCAACACTTAAACAAATTTTGTGCCTATTGTCATCGTTAATGTTACCAGTCCATACGGTTTGCGAAACGGTGTAATCATAAATGCTAAATCCTAAATAATCACTTGTGCCTCCCCAAATAATTTCGGGACTGTCGGAACTATTTAATTGAATAAAGAAATAAGCAAAAATTGCCGTTGGTCTTGGATAAAAATCCAAAAACATCGAATAACTATTTTTGTCAGCCAACAATGTTGATTTACTCGGAACGGCATCCGCAACCCTTGTTGCACTTGCGGTGGTTGTTGGGATGTAGGATGTGGGGTAAGATGACGCTTCGAGTTGTGCGCCCCAAACAAAAACATCGCCACCATTAACACCCGCAATCCCACTATATGAGCCATTTGATGCCGTGTAAGTATATGTAAATCTTTGCCAATCCGAAGTAAGCGCCCAAGCGCTATCAACAGTCCCCGAACCGTCTTTGAAAAATCCAATACTTTGCGTTCCGCTTCCATTTCTTTTTGCATAACAAGAAATTGTGTAAACAGTGCCTGAGCCTTGACTTGCGCCAAGCAAATAACCCGCTCCCGTAAATTGTATGCGGTCTGCATTCTGCGTTCCATCGGGTGATGTTGTATTATTTGCAGTTACCGTAGCATTTGATGCTGTCCATTGCGTAAAATCCTCACTCCATAAAGTCAAATTCGTACTCTGCTTCTCCAACAACAAACTTGGACACCCGCCCCCGCCATTTTGGTAGGTTAGGCGTGGAACATTTAATCGGTCGGTAGTGGGGAAATAGGGTTTGGCGGTTGAGCCGATGTTTAGTTGGTAACCCCAAATAAATACACTTTGCCCCGTTCCCACATAGAAATTGGATGTGCCATTATTAGTCATTACATAAGGGTATTGTAAACCGCTTACAGTTGTAGTAAATGTAAAAATACAACGATACCACCCATTGCCAACACTTTCAATACTTTGATTTGCCCCCGTTGTAGTTCCGTTTGACAAATTAAACACATTGCTTGTATAAAATATACTCACCCCGTCATACCATTGCAAATTGATATGACTTAATGTATTTGCTTTGGCATAAATTGAAATTGTATATGTCCCCGCAACAATCCCCGTTTTATCTTGATATGCAATGTGTACATCATTTGCAGAATTATCAATTATTGAATCTGCGGTTAAAGTTCCATTGGGGGCGGTGGTGGTGTTGCTTGATATTGTCGCTTGGTATTTATTCCAAATTGGCGGGGCTTGGGAAAAATCCTCGCTATATTCCACCAAATTCCACGGAGTCACCTCAACCAATCCCGCACTATTTATGCGTGTGCCGTTGGATGCTCGGGTGAAGGAAAGGTCACCGCTTCCGTTGGTGGGGACAGGTGAATATACAATGTCCTCCTTGTACCCGCTTGGTATCATTACAAGCGATGCTTGACTCAATAAATTGCTCATAAGTTGTTAAGTTTATTAAGAAGACAAGAGATTCCCTCGTAGTAACCACCATCGGTTGTGATCCGTGCTTTGTATCCTTGCACTATGTCCCAACCTTGTCCTTTGTATAGGCGATGTCGTGTGCCAATTCCGATGCCTAACATTTTAATATCCGATTACTGAACCTGATGAGATGATGAACCCGGTGATTTTGGCAGAGCCACCAGCGGGAAGATATGCGCCTTGTTGCAAGGTAACTGCACTCAATCCTCTTGCTGATAGTACATTTGTACCATCAACGGAGAAAGATGTGAACACGGTGTCTTCCTGTACGACAAGAGCTGAATAACCGACTGCGGTCACAGTTCCAGTACCGTGATACTTAAATCCATCGCCACCAGCGATGATGCTTGTTGAATTGCTCATTGTATGTAGATTTTTTCGTTTAGTGTTGGGTTGTATTCATTCTCGGTGAATGACTTTTGTACTTTGAGAAGACCTGTCTCGCATAACACATTGCCCGGAGTTTTTACACTATACTCGTGTTCTCCTTCCAATAGAGTTGCGGTTGTGCCTTCAATGAATTGAAATTGATTGTATCTACTTGTGTGTGCAGATACATCAGTCAATGTTGCGGTGACGGTGGTCTCAGTTTGACGATGAGTGAATGTAAACACATAGGTTGCACTACTTGCTTTTTCAGTCAATGTCAAATACCAAAATTTGGTTTGTGCTTTGTTAATAACCAACATCTCTACAAAATAGCGATGCGAATTTTATGTAACAAAAAAGGGAGAGCATTTGCCCTCCCTCTTTCTCCTATGAATCAAGAACCAATTAGATACCTAAACTGGTAACAACTGAACTCTGCAATTTGTAAGGTGCTTCCGCTTCAATCGCTGACAAGGTAACCTCATATCCATTTGAATCACCCATCGCAGTACCGGTGTTTGCAACCATAGCGGTCACATCACATCCGTACTCCTTACCGACCAAGAAATACTCATCGTTGTTGTTTTTCACGATGCAGAAACATCTGCCTTGTGCCAACAATTTCATTTCATTTCTTTTGGTGGTTGACAATCTGCGAAGTTTGAAAGCAACATCCGACTGATTGAAGGATGTGCCATTCTCAACACTCACATTTGTGGTGATTACAAGTGATCCAGTTGCTTTGGGAAGTTCGTAATTATACACGCTACCACTTGCAACGCTTGTTGCGGTAACTTCTCCACTTGCAACGGTGAATCCTGAAGTTGCCCAGTTAATCAAATGGATGCTTTTGATGCCACCTACTGCATCTTTGCAGTCAAGGGCGAATCCTGAAGTAAGTAAACAAGGCATATCTTAATGGATTAAAGGGTGAAGTAAACGATTTCTCCGGGGAAAGCAACCTGAACACCAGCTTTGAAAGTAAAGCGAACTCTTACCTCGTCCGAGTCTTCGCTATACCACATTTTAACGATTTCTTGTTCGTCAATCAAGTCAGTACCCATAAAAAAGTTTGACAAAGAACCAGCAACAATCTTGTTAGTTCCGTTCAAACCACCAACGGCAATCAACTTCATATTTGTACCGGGATAAACCATCTCCATTGTTTGAGCAGCATCGGCAACATAGTGGAACAAGTTAGCGTTCTTCAAGTTAATCAACATTAACTTGTAAGCATCAACTCCCAAGAAGCAAACCAAGTCATCCTTCTCTGCAACGGCAGCGGGGATGTTGGCATAGATTTGGTCAATGATGTCATCAATGTTTGCAGCGGTGATTGAAGCAAAAGTTGTTGGTGCAGAGTTCGCCAATACTGGAGAAGCAGCAGCAATGATTTTGTTGAAACCATCAAAGCGAGACAAGTTGGGGTTGCCACTTGTGGTGTCACCTTGCCACATTGCAGTTTCCAAAGTTTGTGCAATCACGGCAGCTTTTTCAGCACCGACTTGCTCTTCAAATGGAATCATTGTGGGTGAACCCGGCATAATTTGGGTTTGCATCCATTTGGCTTCCAATGTTTTTGGACACAAAGTTTCTTCAACTTTAACCGCACCAACGGTGATGGTTCTTTGAGTGAAGGCAGTTGTCCCTGATGGGTTGTAACCACAACCATCTGCTTGGAAGAAAACGGTTGAAGCAAGGATGTTCAATGCTGATGCTGATTTTACACCGACTTGAACTTGGTTAGCAGTTTGCAAAGTTGAAGAAGTTTTGCTTCCGAACAATGCTTTCACCAACAAATCGGTAGATTGTTCGTTGGTGTAGTTAGCGAGTGATCCTACTGAAAATGACATAGTTTTATTTGTTTATAGAGTTTTTGAATTTTTTAAGTGCTTCAAAGCGGTCGTTCTTTTTTGTAGA
>Ga0222712_10005152_pt1 | contig 13386 bp, 23 predicted proteins | sample C33_657DmetaG_FD_165043 | JGI IMG/M metagenome (GOLD analysis project Ga0222712, IMG submission 165043) | Estuarine water microbial communities from San Francisco Bay, California, United States - C33_657D | ecosystem: Environmental > Aquatic > Marine > Unclassified | place: USA: California...
ATCCTAAGCTGAAGTCTTATATGAACGTGCTGGAAGATGTGCGTATCGAAAAGATGATGAAGCGCAAGTATCCTGGGATTCGTAAGCGCATGAACGAAGGTTATAAGCAACTCAATGAGCGTGACTTCTTTGGCGTCAAAGCTATCCAAGACTTCAACGAATTGCTGTTGATTGACCGCATCAACTTGTACTTTAAAGTTGGTTTCGACTGTGGTGTTAAATTCACACCCGAAGAAAAGGTATTTGTCAATCGTGCAGAACGCACTGAGACCATGGAAGAAATCGTCCAGCTGGCTCAGGAAATTTATGCTTATTCCAAACAGCAAGCTGAAGAGCGTAAGAAACAACGCATGGAAGCTGGCGAAGAAGTAGAAGAAGGTGATGACCTCGATGATCCTATCACTGGCGACTTTGATATCGATGATATGGATGACTTTGATGAAGACGAAGATGCTGGCGACGAAAAGCTAAAATCTTCTAAGTCTGGTTCTAACAAAGAAAACGACGAAGCTGCATCTGAAGAACAAAGCGAAGACTTGGAAGCTAAGACTGACCGTGTTTTCCAGAAACGTTTGGAAGAATTGGCTGACGATTCTACAGAGTATCTTTACTGGAAATTCGACACCAATTATTTCGAAGATCCTGTTGTTGGTTACAAAACCATCTTGAAAGAGACTAAGTCTCTCAACGAATGGAATGCTGACTTGTATCAGATGAATGACTACAAGACTCGCTATATGGACGACACCGCTCGCAAGCAATTCTTTGGTTCTTTCATTAAGGAATTCGATCAATTCAAAACTGATTCTATGCGTACGGTAAACTACCTTGTCAAAGAATTCGAGATGAAGAAGTCTGCTCAACTCTACAAACGTGCTCAGGTTTCCAAGGTTGGTTCTCTGGATATGCGTAAGGTGTGGGCTTACAAACTTCAAGAAGATTTGTTCAAACGTGTTACCACCTTACCGCAAGGTAAAAACCATGGTATGGTTATGCTGCTGGACTGGTCTGGTTCTATGGAAAATGTTCTTCAGGACACTATCAAACAGGTTATCAACCTTGCTATGTTCTGCCAGCGTATCCAAGTTCCATATCGTGTGTATGCCTTCACCACTGACTATCAAAAAGATATGTCTTATGACGAACGTCTGGAACGTGATCGTAAGATTCGTGAGTACAACGCAAAGTTTGGTGTGCAGAAAGATTTGCTGAGCAATGCCAGAAACTTTCACATGTTAGAATTCTTCAATGACAAGATGTCTTCTACTGAGTTTAATGAGATGGCTAAACGTCTACTGGACTATCGTTTCCGATGGAATGAAGGTTACAGCACCAGTGGCACACCACTGAATGAGGCGTTGGCTTGGTGCTATCTGAATCTTGGTGACTTTATCAAGAAGCACAATCTAGAGAAGACTACATTCATCACTCTTACTGATGGTGAAGGTGGTCAGTTGTGTGGTGATGGTCGTCGTCTTGATCCTGTGCGTAACGAATATATTGGTGGCAAGTATGTGCGTACCAAACTACGTCACTTCATCCGTGACGATGTTACGAAGAAAACCTATGAGTTGGAAGGCAACTCTGCGCAACAGACTGAAGCGATTCTGCGAATGATCAAAGATCGCCACAATGTTCGTACTGTTGGTTTCTACATCTGTCGTAATGCTCGTCGTGATTTGCAATCTGTTATTGCGGCAAACCTTCCAGGCTACACTGGTAGTGCAGAGGTTTTGATTGAGAACTGGAGAAAACAATTCCGTGATCAAGACTTTGCTTCTGTGAAGAATACTGGTCGTGATGACTTGTTCTTGATTCCTCAATCTTCTACGAAGATCCAAGAGGGTGAACTTGAGGTAAAGTCTGATGCAAAAGCTGCTAGCATTGCTCGCAACTTCAGCAAATACCTTAACGTCAAGAAGACTTCTAGGGTGCTACTCAATCGTTTCGTGGCTTTGGTAGCCTAAGTTGTTGATACTACAGGGAAAATAACCCTACTTTTTGTGGGGTTATTTCCAAAAAGATGTTGACTTTTTGGCTAGTTGTAGTATAATTATTTTATTGATGTGAATGGAGATTTTGTTATGAGTAAGGTTGATGATGCTTTCCGTGCTACGTTTGAGGCAAAACTTGCCGAGATGTATCCTGATACCCAGTCATCTGGGCAGGTTACTCGCCCACAACTGATTGATGTGATGACGAAACTGAAGACTGAGAAGTATCCTCTTTGGTTGATGAAGAATAAAGTTGGTCGTGGTATTTACGCCATTGATGGTGGCAAGACTGCACCTGTTGATGGCAATACCGCATTGAAAGATGAACCTGTGGAATCATATATCGTTGACTACACTAATGTAGAATCACTCATTCCAGTCAAAGATCCTAACTTTGTTCCCTTCGGTAACTTCACTGATTTGGAGAACATCATCAAGTCGGGTATCTTCTATCCCGCATACATCAGTGGTCCAACTGGTAACGGTAAGTCCACGATGGTCGAACAGATTTGTGCCAAGCACAACCGCCCCCTAATTCGTGTTAACCTTAACATGATGACTGATGAGGAACAACTCATCGGTTCTAAGACTCTCCAGAATGGAAACGTAGAAGTTGTAGAAGGTCCAGTGCTGATTGCTATGCGCACTGGTACTACTCTGCTGCTTGACGAAATTGACGCTGGCTCTGCCAACACTCTGTTGTGCTTGCAGCCGATTCTCGAAGGTAAACCCTACTACTTTAAGCTGAAGAATGAGATGATCATTCCTGCCAAGGGTTTCAATATCTGCGCCACTGCCAACACTAAGGGTAAGGGTTCAGACGATGGTCGCTACATCGGTACTAACGTGCTGAACGAAGCGTTCTTGGAGCGATTCGCTGTAACCTTCGAACAAGAGTATCCTTCAGCTAAGGTTGAAGTTAAGATTGTTCAGAATCTTATGGAATCTTACGGTTGTGCGGATGAAGAATTTGCAGAGACTCTCGTTAAGTGGGCTGATGCAATTCGTCGCACATTCGAAGATGGTGGTGTAGATGAGACGATTACGACTCGTCGTATGATTCACATCGTTCGTGCCTTTGCTATCTTTAAGAAGCGTGAGAAGGCTGTGGAACTGTGCTGCAATCGTTTCGATTCTGCAACTAAGGATGCCTTCCTGAAGTTGTACGATAACATTGCAAACCCTGCTCCCGAAGCACCGCCTGTAGTGGAAGCGCCGACTCCCTCTCCTTCTGAGGAAATTCCGTTCTAAAAAGTAATACTTTAGTAATCCCTTACAAGTTGTAGGGGATTGCAAAAAAGTGTTGACTTTTAGTGCAAGTTGGTGTATAATATAGTCTCTGAATCGTTGAAAAACCCCGAAAGGAAATATAGTATGTTGAAGTTTGCTGATCTGACTCTGTCTCAAAAGCGTTTCGTTGTGGCTCTTTTGGAAGCTAATCCCCAGTACAAGAAGACCCCTCAAATTACCCTGAAGGAATGCGCTGCATTCTATTACGAGATGCGTGACCAACGCACTGGTGTTAAGGGTGAGAAGATTGGTTATCCTAACTGGCTGTTCAACAAGAACAAGGTTGAGCGTGGCGTGTACCAAGTACCCGTGCCTAACGCAACCGAAATGACTGCATTCACCAAGGAAGTTGCTGCTAAAGCTGCTCCCAAGGCTACTGCAAAAGCAGCTAAGGCTACCGCAGCCAAAGTTGTTAAAGTGAAGACAGCAAAGGCTGCACCTGCTCCCAAAGCAGAGAAGACTCTGGAAGGCACTCGCCTCCAGAAAGTTATTGATGAATCCATCTCCATGGACGATGAAGTCGAAGATTTCAATCAGATCCTGCGTGAGAATGGCATCGAAGTCTAATTGACTTGTTTCAACTGGCTGATGAGGGACGCCATCCCCTCATCGGCTCTTTTTCGTTTGATGGTTTTATAATGGAGAAATTTATGTCTAGACAAGCAAAGTTGCTTTCCTACCTGAAGACTGGTGCTGAAGTTACTGCTCGCCAGATCCACGGATCCTTTGGTTTGAAAAACCCCCATGATGCAATTCACCAGTTGCGCTCACAGGGTAATTGCATTTATTCTAATCGTTCTAAACTTGCTGATGGCACTTCCACCATCAAGTACAAGATCGGTGCACCTAGCAAGCGTATGGTCCAGATCGCTAATGCGGTTCTAGGCGCAGACGCATTTATGGCTCGTCGTTAATCACAGCCAATGGGTATTCTCTGAGTACCCATTACCTGTTTAATGGAGAGAAAAGATGGCTACACTAGAAGAAGTTAAAGCGTCCCAAAAAGCCACCGCTGGTGGTCGAAAGTTTGATGGTGGTAAGCTGCAGTATGGTTTACTGCCACCCCTAGCATTGGCAGAAACTGTAAAGGTTCTGACATTCGGTGCAGAGAAATATGAGCCAGACAATTGGAAGCAAGTGCCTGATTCCAAACGTCGCTATTTCGATGCACTACAACGTCACCTGTGGGCTTACAAAGCAGGTGAAGAACTGGATCCTGAATCTGGTATCCACCATCTGGCGCATGCAATGTGTTGCCTGATGTTTCTTTATGAACACGATGTGAAATACTCTAAGGAATAATATGTTGTTTTGGAGAAAAACTACTGATGACAGTGTTGTCGGTAACCAAGCTGATGCGCTGAAGCGTATTAAAGAACTGGAAACCGAAAACAAGAATCTTTCTTATGCTGTTGGAGAATACAAAAAGCGACTAGAAGATGAGTATTCTAAAGCTAGTTATTCTATTGATTGGAAAAAGATCAATGCTTTTTCTATCGAAAGAATGTGGGACAACGGTAATCAAAAGACTGTGATTGGTTATATGCAGCATGATCCTGTTGTAACTACTGAGGGTGAAGGTGAGTCTAAAGTGACTTATAAAGATGTAGTTCGTGAATGGACTCTATATTGCACCCATGATGAACACCAACGACTGGTGAAACAATTTAATGAATATGTGAAAGGTAATCAATAATGACACTGTCATCTGATGCAGATAAAAAGAAACTCCACGCAGCTATCGTGGAAATTAGTAATTCAATGACTCGTATTGAAGGTGAGCGTGACTTGATTAAGGAAACTGTGAAGGATCTTTCTGATGCCTTCCAGATCCCTAAGAAGACCATTAGTAAGATTGCTAAAACTTACCACAAACAAAACTTCACTCAAGCTGTTGCTGAGAACGAAGAATTCGAAGAGTTGTACGAGAAGATTACAAAGTAATGGTAAAAATGCTTCTTGCATTTCTAATATCTTTCGGTATCTGTTGGTTCGGTATCAAAGGATATAGAAATCTAACTCTAAAGGACAAGTGGAGTCTAGCTAAACTTACTGGTTACAGTATTTTATGTTCTACTCTCGCTATGGTTTTTCTTACTGTGTTTGTTATTTTGTTTTGAAGGATAAATTATGAAAAGCGTTTTGAAAATTTCTGCTCTGGTTGTTGCTGCTGTTCTTGCTACTGGTTGCACTCGTATCGAAACTGGTGAAGTCGGTGTTCGTGTTGGCTTTGACAAACAGGTGCAAAGCGGTGAACTGCTGCCAGGTTCATTTAATCAAGTGTTGATTGGCGATGTGCTGACATTTCCTATCAAGGACGTTAATGTCAAACTTGATGACATGACTCCCGTGGCTAAAGATAATAGCACTATGAAAGACTTTGATGCTGTGGTTATCTACAACATCAACCAAGCACAGGTTGCTGAACTGTACTCAACTAAGAGTCAGGCATTCCATGCTCGTCATAACGGCGACATCTACTTGATGTACAACTACATCACACAGGCTGCTCGTAATGCTATCTACAAAGAAGCACGTAAGTATGAAGCACTGGATATGGCAGACAATCGACAGGCAATGGAAGCCGCTATCAAAGAGCAGATCCAGAAGTCATTGGCTGACGAAAAGCTCGACGGTAGTTTGATGGTTGGTCAAGTGTTGATTCGTAATGTTGTGCCAGCTGACTCTGTTGTTGCCTCTGCTAATGATTTGGTTCGTGCTAAGAACGAACTGAAGCAAAAAGAAGTGGAAGTGAAGACTGCCAAGATGGAAGCTGAACGTATGCAAGCTCTTTCTAATCAAGGAGCACAATCTATTGCTTATATGCAAGCTCAAGCGATGATTAATATCTCCGAAGGTATTAAGCAAGGTAAGGTTCAGACTATTGTTGTTCCAGCGAACTTCAATGCTCTGATGATGCCAAAATAATTTTAACAAAAAGGAAATTGAATATGATGACAGTTGGAGATAAAATCGAGAAGTTCGTTGTTACTGGTGTAAACCCAGGAAGCGACCAATTCTTTGATATTACAGAAGCCTCTTTCGAAGGCAAGTGGAAGATTATCGTTTACTACCCTAAGGACTTTACTTTTGTATGTCCTACAGAAATCGTAGCATACGATAAGTTGTTCCAAGACTTTGCAGACCGTGATGCGGTTCTGTTGACTGGTTCTACAGATAACGAATTCTGTAAACTAGCTTGGCAGAAAGCCCACCCTGATCTGGCTAAGATCAAGCACATCCAGTTCGCTGACACTCAGCGTGAATGGGATAAGTCTCTGATCGACCAGCTTGGTGTATTCTACAATCCTGCTGGCGCAGCACTCCGTGCTACATTCATCGTTGACCCAGAGAACGTTATCCAACACGTTACTGTGAACAACTTGAACGTTGGTCGTAGCCCAGAAGAAACTCTGCGTATCCTTGATGCGTTGCAGACTGGCGAACTTTGCGCTTGCAACCGCACTGTTGGTGGTGAGACTCTGTAATGCTTGATTGCTTAGTGATGGGCGATTCCATTGCTGTTGGTACTGCACATTTCCGTAAGGAGTGTGCAGTTATCGCTAAGTCTGGAATCAATTCAACAGACTGGAAAAAGAAGCATCTTGCTTCTATGCCGAATGCTAAGACGACCATCATTTCTCTTGGTAGTAATGATTGGGATAAGATGACTGCGAATAACTTACACGCTATTCGTAGCAAGATTGATGGTAAGGTCTATTGGATACTACCTTCATTAACTCGTAAACCGCAAGAACGTCAAGTGGTAAGAGAGATTGCTAATGAATTTGGTGACACAGTGATTGATCGCCCCAAGGAAATGTCTGCTGACGGTATTCATCCAACATATAATGGTTATAAAGAACTAGCGGAGAAAACGAAATGAGTTTTATTGAATCAGTAAAAGGTGCGTTGCCAGACTACGCAAAGGACACCAAGCTAAACTTGGACGCTGTCCTACTGCGTAGTACTCTTGATGCCGATGAGGCTATGGGTTGCGCTGTTGCTGCTTTGGCAGCAACAGGTAATGGTAAACTGTTGAGCGTTATGCTCGCAGATAATCCTGCAGATGCAAATGCTGCAATGACTGCTGCAAGTCTGATGGCTCAGAACAATGTATGGTATCCATATGTTGAGATGGCTGACGACGAACAACTGAAAGGTCTACCTGCACAATTGCGTATGAATGCGATTGCAACGCATGGCGGAACTACAAAAGAGAGATTCGAATCGTACTCTCTGGCTGCATCTATCGTCGGTAAGTGTCACTTCTGCGTCAAAGCACACTACGATGGATTGAAGAAGATGGGATACACTGTTGAACAATTGCGTGATATTGGGCGAATCGCTTCAGTAATGAACGCATGTGCAAAGGTTCTAAATTCTTAAAAATAATTTGCCTGAAACTTCGGTTTCGGGTATAATCTTTTATACATAGTAATGTGTTCATTTGAATGGAGAAAATATGAAACTTAGTAAAGAAACTGTCGGGCTGTTTAAGAACTTCGCTGGCATTAATAGCAACCTTCTTTTGAAGAGTGGCAATAAGCTGGCTACAATCAGCGCACAGAAGAACGTTATGGCTGACGCAACTGTTAGCGAAACGTTCCCAGACTTTGGCATCTATGACCTCAATGAGTTCTTGGGTGCAATGTCGTTGTTTGAAGATCCTGAATTGGACTTCAGCGAGAAGTATGTTACCATCAAACAAGGTAGCATGAGCATCAAGTATTTCGCTGCAGATGCATCTGTTCTGACTGCTCCCCAAAAGAGCATCACTTTCCCAGATGCAGAAATCCAATTTAACATTAGCGCCGCTATGTTGAGTATGGTTCAGCGTACCTCGTCTGTTCTACGTGCGTCTGACTTGACTATCGTTGGTGATGGTTCTACTATTACTGCAGTTGTAGGCGACAAGAAGAACGCAACTGGCAACTCGTTTAGCGAGCCTGTTGGTTCTACCGATAAGACTTTCAAAGTTAACCTGAAGGTAGAAAACCTTAAAATGCTCCCAGGAGATTATACCGTTAGCATCTCTAGCAAGAAGATCTCTCGCTTCAAGGGTGCTGGTGACTTGGTTTATTATGTAGCTGTCGAAGCAGATTCCACCTTTGACTTTTGATTGAAGAGGGAGTATAATCTCCCTCTCTTTTTTATTATGGAGTAATTATGGATATTCGTGATGGACAGTTTCTGTGGGTTGAGAAGTATCGCCCTCAGACTATTGATGATTGTATTCTCCCTGAGCGTCTGAAAAAGACTTTCAAGGACTATGTGGCACAGGGTGAACTGCCACATATGCTACTGTGCGGTACTGCTGGTGTAGGTAAAACTACTATCGCTAAAGCACTGTGTAATGAGATTGGTGCAGAGTATATCGTTCTTAACGGCTCTGACACTGGTGGTCACATCGACACCCTTCGTGACCTTGTTAAAGGTTTCGCCACTTCTGTATCCTTGACTGACGCTAAGAAAGTCATCATTATGGATGAGGCTGACTATATGCAAGCAAACTCTACGCAACCAGCACTGCGTAACTATATGGAAGAGTTTTCTGCTAACTGCCGATTCATCTTCACCTGTAACTACAAGCAAAAGATTATTGAACCGCTCCACAGTCGTTGTGCTGTGATTGAGTTTAAGATTGATACTGCTGACAAGGGTAAGATTGCTACTGCATTCTATCGTCGTGCTGTAGATATCCTTACTGCTGAGCAAGTTGAGTTCGATTCTAAAGTTGTAGCCGAACTTATCACAAAACACTTTCCTGACTGGCGTCGTGTTTTGAATGAGTTGCAACGTTACAGCGTTTCTGGTAAGATTGATACTGGTATCCTCGCTAACCTTAGCGAAGATTCCTATAACTCTCTGATCACCGCTATGAAGACTCGTGACTATCCTGGAGTTCGTAAGTGGGTTGGTAAGAATACCGATATCGATACGATTCAACTTTTCAGAGAGCTGTACGATACATCTAGCGAGAAGATCGAACCTTCTACAATCCCTAATTTGGTTTTGATTCTTGCAGACTATCAATACAAAGCTGCGTTCGTAGCAGACCACGAGCTAAATACTATGGCTGCGCTAACCGAAATTATGATGCAGTGTAAATTTAAGTGAGGTTGATATGGAAGAAATCTTTCTAGTTTTTGCAGTCTTTGCAGTAGGTTTCTTGTGTGGATGGGAAATGCGTGAACGTGCAGCACGCAAGTATGTTGAAAAGTTTCTCGAAGAAAACTTAGAAGAGTTAGAACGTAATTCCGAAGAACCTTCAGTTAATATTCTAATCGAGAAACACGGCGAGATGTACTACGTCTTTCACAAGGAAGACAGTTCTTTTATAGCACAAGGTAAGAATCGCATAGAATTGGAAAAGGCTTTGGCAAAAGTTCATCCAGGAAAAAAATTCTTTGCTACTCCTGAAAACTTAAAAGAAGTAGGATTTAAATAATATGATGAAAATTTTGAGTGAATATCAAGAGGGTACACGTAACGCTAGAATCTATAAAACCCAGAATGGCGACTATGGCGTTGTAGTTTACGATTCTCAGGATGATTACAATGGTTTTGATAGTTTTGATTTCTTGGAAACCGCCGAGAATTTTGCAGAAGACTGGGTGAATAAAGATGTCCCCATTTGATTTTGTCAACGCTATTAACTATAAGAAAAATCTTTTAGCAGAAGACCCTCAAGCAGAAAAGGAGTACGATAAAAGTAAGTGGATCATCAACAAAGCATTTAGTTATTTTCCAGATACAATTATGCCAGCCAATGCAATGAATGAGCGTTGGTATATTCCAGCTAAGTGGCAATTTAATTTTTTCCTAAATACAATTACAAAAGGTAAACGTCGAAGCGAGTGGGTCAAAAAAGAACCTACGACAGAGGCATTAGCTCTTGTAAAAGAATATTTCGGCTATTCAAGCGAAAGGGCGAAGGAAGCGTTGCTAATCCTCTCCGAACAAGACTTGAAAGTGATAGAGGAAAAATTATATAAAGGTGGAAAATAATGTCTGTAGAGATGATTTACTACGACTGGACGCCTGAGTCCATGCTTGAAGTGACGCTGCCAGAACCAGATAACTTTTTAAAGGTTCGAGAGACTCTTACTCGCATCGGCATCGCATCCAGAAAAGAAAACAAATTGTATCAATCCTGCCATATCTTACATAAGCAGGGTAGATATTTCATCGTCCATTTCAAAGAATTGTTTGCTTTGGACGGTAAAGAATCGAATATCACTAGCGGTGATATCGAGAGACGAAATGCAATTGCTGGACTGTTAGCTGACTGGGATCTATTAAAGATTCTAAATACACAGCAGGCAGAACAGAAAGCATCTCTGTCTCAAATTAAAGTGGTCTCTTATAAAGAGAAAGACCAATGGGAACTTGTGCCAAAATATAATATTGGGAAAAAGGTAAAATGATTAAACTTGATTTGACTATTGAAGAAGTAAACACTATTCTACGTTCTTTGGGTAAGCACCCCTTTGATGAGATTGCTAATCTTATCGTAAAGATCAAACAACAAGGTGAGCCACAGGTGGAAGAAATCGTCCGCCAAGCTGAAGCTGCTAAAGCAGAAGCACCAGCTGCCTAAATAAATTTGCATCCCTCGGGATGGGAACCAGCATACCTGCGAAGGCTGGTTAAATGTCCACAGGTACTGAATTTAAGAATCCACCTTAGGATCCGTTCTGAAGTCTACGGTAACAGGCGTCCGAGCAATTGCACTGACTCTCGTAGTAGTCGCTGGATAAAGTAACCAGCATGTTATGCCTTCGGGGTAACTACAATTTAATTAACTCGCTTAATAGGAGAAAACTATGAACAAACAGTTCGTTCCTGCATTCTTTTCGCAAGATGCATTCAAAGACATCGATAAACTTTTCTTGGGTTTCGATGACCAATTCAAACGCATGCAAGCACTGCATGATGATTTGACAAAAAACATTCCAAACTATCCTCCATTCAACGTCCGTAAAAACGGTAATACTTACACAATCGAGATTGCGGTTGCTGGTTTCGCACAAAACGAAATCGACATCACTATCGATGGCGGTAAGCTAATCGTTAAAGGTAACTCTGAATCTGTAGAACCAGATGAAACGTTTGTGTTCAAAGGTATTGCTAACCGTGCATTCACTCGTGCATGGGCTCTTGGTGATTCTTATGAAGTCAAAGACGCTGAGTTGTTCAACGGCATCCTCAAGATCGCACTTGACAAGCTAGTTCCAGAAGAGCAAAAAGCTAAGAAGGTTCCAGTCAAGGCAGGTAAGGGAAAGCAATTCCTACAGGAGGATGGTTATGACAAAGCTGCTGAAAGCCTGTAAAGAAATCATTCTAGGTATTGCCGATGGTATTAACCAGTTTAAAACTTACAAACAAGGTAAGGTAAAATGAAAAACTTGCTCAAGAAACTGTCCAAGTTATTTGAGCAAAAGTCCCCTCTAGAAAATTATATCATTTCTAAGAATCCACAATCTACAGCTGATGTAGAGCATTGGGCTAGAAGATATTCTGAAAGAAAGGGATTCACATTATGAACAACTGGATACCAATGACCGACGAAGACTGGGATTGGGTGAATGGAAAAGTTCCACCAAACCCTAGTGATAAAAAATAAATCGTCGTAGAAACTTAGGGGGACTTTGATCCCCCTAAATAATTTCTATGATGAGAGCAAGACTATCCCCAAATCTAATTTCATTCGTCTTAGTGCGAAGAGGGGAATGGCATCTCAAAGTATCTGTTTTTAAAAACAAATACATAATGGTTGCAGCGCATCATACAATTGACTTGGATAAGTTTATTATTAAGTTTTTTGAAGATCAAAATGCTGCTGCAGATTTTATTGAAAGATTAGTTGAGGAATAGTATGATTAAAGTGTTCAAATTGATTAATGGTGAAGAAGTTATTAGTGAAGTTACTTCAGATTCACAGGCTGGTTATTTCTTAGATAAACCAGCGTCAATTCAGTTGCAGCAAACTGCTCAAGGTGTTGGCGTTGGTATTGCACCATATATGCCATATGCAAAAGATAAGATTTATCTTTTTAAGCATGCAATTGCCAGCGAAGCTAGTGCAGATGAAAAGATGGAAAATGAATATCGTAGGGTTTTTGGCTCTGGTATTCAGGTGGTATCCGCTGGATCCATCAAAATGTAAACCTAAAGTATTACTTTTAAAGACCCTACCGAGTGTAGGGTTTTGTCATTTAGGTGTTGACTTTTTTGCAGATTAGGGTATAATATATCTTATGATGAATTGAAAAGGAGCTTTGTTATGGGTCTCGATATGTACTTTTCGGCTAAGAAATATATGAGTAAGTATTTCGACAAGGCTGACGTTGAGCGAATTGAAAAAGTCAATGACATCTTTGGTGTCGTTGGCATTGAAGACGAAGACTATGGTGCACAAGAAGTAACTTTCCGTGTAGCCTACTGGCGCAAAGCCAATGCCATCCACGAATGGTTTGTTCGTAACTGTCAAGATGGTCGAGATGAATGCCAAGAGGCATGGGTCAGCCGTGAACAGATGCAAGAGCTAATTGATATCTGCCGACAGATTATTGCTGACCCGAAGAAAGCTGAAGAACTGTTGCCCACTCGCAGTGGTTTCTTTTTCGGTTCCACTGAGTATGATGAGTGGTATATGGGACAGCTGCAGTTTACTGCCGATAGACTGGAGAAAGTTTTGAACGATCCCGCATTCGGTAAGGGTACTGACTTCTACTACCAATCGAGTTGGTAATGAAAGCATACCAAGAAACCACTAAGGACTGGGTAGGTGATGTGGCCAATCACATCTACTACCTGTCTGACGACAAGCGTAAACTCTACGCATTCTACAATGTTAACACTGGCTCTGTGAAGACATTCAAGAAACCTATTGGATTTGATCCTCGCTATCGCACCTTTAAAGAATTGAAACGCAAATGAACCTACACGATTTTTTCAATCAGCTTGCTGCTAATAATTCTCGCAATTACAAAATTGAGCAGCTGGAAGCGAATCGTGACAACTCGACCTTGCGTGAAGTTGTGCGCTTGGCTCTAGATCCATTCACTCAATTCTACATCCGTAAGATTCCAGAATA
>Ga0222712_10005153_pt1 | contig 13385 bp, 8 predicted proteins | sample C33_657DmetaG_FD_165043 | JGI IMG/M metagenome (GOLD analysis project Ga0222712, IMG submission 165043) | Estuarine water microbial communities from San Francisco Bay, California, United States - C33_657D | ecosystem: Environmental > Aquatic > Marine > Unclassified | place: USA: California...
AAGCCCTAGCTTAGGGACTCAGCTTATCTTTAAATTCAATCCTGGCGGAGGGGAAGGGATTCGAACCCCCGGAACCTTGCGGTTCATCTGATTTCGAATCAGACGCAATCGACCACTCTGCCACCCAAAGTGGCTTTATTCCGACCTTGGCGTTGTTTTGGCGCACTTTCGGGCTTCGAGGAGAAGCGTCTTCCTGCCGATGAGGATCACGAAGCGCACGCTGGTTCCGCTGCGTCAGTCGAGGGGCCTGATGGCTAATCGGCCAGATCGGGCCTGGGCGGTTTGCTACCCGGAGCCAGGCGCCGACGGTTCGAGCAAACTGGGCCGGCGATACTTCCGCAGTCGAATGGAAGCGGAGGCCTTCTGCGTCCTGAAGCGGAGCGAGCTCTTCTCCCTCGGAGTCGAAGCAAACAACCTGACGGACGACATCAAGCGCCAGGTCCTGTCCTGCTTACAGATGCTCCAGCCGACCGGCAGGTCCCTGACCGAGGCCGTCAGCTGGTTCGTCAAACAGCACAAGGCTGCGGAGGATTCCGTCACGGTTAAGCTGGCAACACAGTCGCTGATCCATCGGTCGACGGCTGACGGTCAGTCGCAGCGCCATGTCCAGGGCATCTCCAGCGTGATGTCGATCTTTGGCCGTACCTATGGCGATAAGCTCGTGGCCGAAATCAAGGGCGACGACATTCAGGCCTGGCTGGATGCTTACCGCACCAAGGACGGAAGGCCGCTGAGCTCGGTGAGCTTTAATTCATACCGGCGATACTTGGGACTCTTCTTCGCTTTCTGTGTACGCCGAGGATGGGTGCGTACTAATCCATCAGCACAGGTGACGGTCCGTAAGGTGATGAGCAAGGCGCCCAGGTTGCTCTCGCCTCAGGATCTGCGGGCAATCCTCGCCGGCACACCGTCCGAGCTGAAGCCCGCCGTGGCGATCCAAGCCTTCTGCGGACTGCGAGTCGCCGAGATGGCACGACTCCGCTGGTCCGATGTGCTGATCACCCCGGAAGGAGGATATATCCAGGTTGGCGCCGATAATGCGAAGACGTCCCGCCGGCGCCTAACTCCGATTCCGGCGCAGCTGGTCGGCTGGATCTGTAAGCAACGTAAGGCTGACGGCTTTGTCTATGAAGTGGGGAAGGGCAGCGTCGACACACTGCATCATGCGGAGATCGCCTTGCGTGAATCTCTCTCCGGTATCGAATGGGGACGCAACGCACTCCGGGCCTCGGCGCTGTCCTATCGCTTGGCCCAGACCAAGGACGCAGCTGCAACGGCGCTCGAGATGGGCAACAGCGCCACCGTACTCCTGCGTGACTACCGTGAGCTCACGACGCCGGCTAAGGCCACCGAGTGGTTCGGCGTCGAGCTGTGATCCTCGACCTGCCTAGGCACCCACCCTCCGCCACCCCCCCGGAATAATAGAAGCACCATATTCTCAGGCACTTCTGCAAAATTGGGCAAAAATTAAAATATTATCCTACATTTTGTATATAGCGACAGCTTGCAAGGGGGTGAACTAGGCAAAAGCTCGGTGAATGCGCCCCGGACAAATTGATGCAGGTGAACTCTTCTCAAGCGGCACGAAGCAATACTGGGTGCCACGGTATCAACGTCGTTACGATTGGCCCGCCGACAAGCTCCATGGTTTGTGGCGTGACATTGGTTCGCTTTACACGGGCGCTAACAAGGGGTCGCACTTTCTTGGAATCATCCTGGGGAATCCCGAAAATATGGCGGGAGGCGTCCCGACGCAAAGAATCGAAATCATCGATGGCCAGCAAAGAATCACAACTCTGCTACTCTTACTCACCGCCATTTTTGAACATAAGAACGAGATCAGACAGATTAAAATTCCCGCAAAATCTCACCCCCTTTACTTCTTGGTAAACCCAACCACGAAGAAAGCAACCGAGCATAAAGTGCTCGAACTGCAGTCAGCGGACGGCAAAGAGCTAGATGACCTGATTGCAGGTAAATGGAGAAGGAAATGCACCCAACAGAAGAAGAGCAGCGTTCTATCGGCATACGAATATTTCCGATATTGCCTATGGATCGGAGAGGAATCCTTTGGGGCAATTGAACCTTTCGAGATTCCCGAAGGCAAAACTAAGGCCGATGCGAAGCTCTTAGAGGAAAGCCCAGAGAAATTGTGGGAGAAGCATCTCGGACAAAATATCAAGCCTAGCCCTCTTACTCCAGAGCGCTGCGAAAAGCTCGAAGTTGATGTCAATACGAGGCTGAATTTCTTGAACATCCTGGTCGAGGAGAACAAGGGTGACGAACCTGCTGTAGTAATCTTCGACTCGATTAACGGTAAGCGTTTGGAATTTTCACAATGGGATCACGCCCGCTCTTACTTCTTTAGGACTATTGGCGACGACAAGGAACTTTTCGATGAGTGGGACAAGACCCAGGACGGCTTCGTCGAAGCGCTCAAGAAATCGGGCCAACGAAAGCGCAGAAACAACGTTCCCGTTAACGACGAGTTCCTTTACAATCTATTGATTGTTGAGGCAGGAATAACAGGACTTAGGCCTAACCTGAACCGTTCATTCTCGCAGCTGCGTGAGTACCTGCTGGGCAAGTACAAAGGAAAAGAACCCAGCGCCAAGGAGCTGTCACAGTTTAGCCGGGAAGTCCTTCTGCCTACGGCGAGCGTGTATCAATCTATCATTTCTCAGAACAATTTCCCTCTCAGGAATAACGTAGGGTCTGAGTTGCCTGAACAAGCCAAGTCATGCCTAAAGCAAATTTCTGCCTTCTCAAAAGGCCCAGCCGATCCGGCAATTATGCTATGCCTCGTTAGTTGGCACAACGGGGCGGTATCGGACAATGCCCTAGTTGAAGCCCTCAGCACAATTGAGTGTTTTCTGGCTCGTTACTTCTTAGAAGGAAATAACCTTTCTCCTCTTCGCTCGAAGTTCATGAACATGATAGCTTCTGCTGCAGCACGCACAAAGAAAGCAGACGACCGTGTGCCTGAATTGATTGCAGAGATAAAATCTCAGTCTCCTTCGGATGCCTTGATCAAAAAGGCTTTCGACGAAAACATTACCCGGCCTATTTATCAGACCCAGGCAGGAGGGGCGCAACGTGCTGCTGCAGTACTCCGTGGAATTGAACAGGAGCTTAGCGGACAAGCTGCTCACCCAATGCCACTTGGCAAGGGGCCGAAAGACTTCAACGTTGACCACATTTTCCCTCAATCATGCCTTAAGACGCTGAACAAAGCATGGGAGGAAGATTGCAAAACATGGAAGCTAACTCCTGCAGAGATCGAAAGCCTCCAGGATAGGATGAACGCTCTCGGGAACTTGGCGCTGCACGCAGCATACGCAAACAAGAGCGATAAAGACGCTAGCTTCACTGATAAAAAATTAGCACTTTCGGGTAAGACCAAAAAGAAGTCCGTGATTGTTAAACACGCTCAAGATATCTGCGAGCAGAGCATCTGGTCTGCTACTCAAATTGATGCGAGGACAAGAAGTATGCTAGCAATTGCTCTTAGACACTGGAAGCTTCCTGCTTAGCCAAATTCCGAATGGGAAATAAGCTGCTCCTCTCGCTTGCCGGCTGCGCCTCCTGGGCGGAGATCCAGGCGAAGTGGGCCGGCTTCACGGAGAAGGAAAAGGGCGATCGATTCGAGGATCTGACGCAGGCCTTCCTGCAGCTCTCCCCTCTTTACCACTCCCAGCTCAAGAGCGTCTGGCGCCTGGAGGAGGTTCCGCCGGCCGTCCGTCAGAAGCTGAGGCTCCCGGCGACGGACAAGGGCATCGACCTGGTGGCCGAGACGCACAAGGGCGAGTTCTGGGCGATCCAGTGCAAGTACCGCCAGAACACAGACCAGCAGCTGACGCACACGGACATCTCGACTTTCACGAGCCTGACCTTCCAGGCCTGCAAGGGCTTCTCCTTCGCCCTCGTCTGCTCGACGACGGAACGTGTCACCAGCCTCTACCGTGACGAGGATCGGATCGGCTTCTGCGCCCTGGACACCTGGCAGGAGCTCGACACCGAGTTCTTCGACCAGCTGCGGGCCAAGCTCACGAACAAGCCGGCTGTCCTGAAGCCCTGCTCTCCCCGTCCCCATCAGGAGAACGCCATCCGTGACGGCTTGGAGCACTTCGCCAAGGGCAAGGCCGCCCGTGGTAAGCTCATCATGCCCTGCGGCACTGGCAAGAGCCTCACCGCCTGGTTCCTGGCACAGGCGCTTGACTCCAAGCGCATCGTGATCGCTGTCCCCAGCCTCTCCTTGGTCAAACAGACCCTGAAGGTATGGTCCCGTGAAACCGCCGCCAACGACATCGACGTCGATTGGATCTGCGTCTGTAGCGATGAGACGGCCGGCAAGGCCGACCAGGATGACGTGGTCGTGCAGCGCCAGGACATCGCTGTCCCCTGCTACACATCGACCGACAAGATCGCCGAATGGCTCAAGACCAAGCACAAGGGTTTGACCGTCGTCTTCACGACCTACCAGAGCGGCGACGTCCTGGCCACGGCCGCCCGGAAGGCGAAGTTCACCTTCGACCTAGGCATCATGGACGAGGCCCATAAGACCGTCGGCGATAGCGACAAGCAGTTCTCCATCCTCCTACACGACCACAACATCGAGATCGGGCAGCGGATCTTCATGACCGCCACCGAGCGCCGCTACAAAGGCAGCAGCGACAAGGTGCTGAGCATGGATAACCTCGAGGTCTACGGTGACACCTTCCACCAGCTCTCGTTCAAGCAGGCGATGGAATGTCAGCCTCCCATCCTCTGCGACTACAACGTCATCACGATCGGTGTCAGCCGCCAGGAGATCAAGGACCTGATCAAGCAGAACGTCTTCGTGCGCCCGAGCGGCGGCAACTGGGACGAGGAGATGGAGGCCGACATGCTTGCGGCCATGGTCGCTCTCCGGAAGGCCATGAAGGAGCACCCGATCAAGCACGCCGTCTCCTTCCACGGCAGCATCCAGCGGGCCGAGCTCTTCAGGGCGCATAACGATACCTTCACCCAGGAGTTCCCGGAGTTCGGCGGCCTGGATACCTTCCACGTCTCCGGCCAGACCCCGACAGGCACCAGGTCGAACATCATCAAGGCCTTCGCCCAGGCAGAGCGCTCGCTCGTCACCAATGCCCGGTGCCTGACCGAAGGCGTCGACGTCCCTGGCATCGACTGCGTGCTCTTCGCCGACCCCCGTAAGAGCACCGTGGACATCGTTCAGGCCGTCGGCCGTGCGCTGCGCCCTTCCGAGGGCAAGAAGCTCGGCTACGTCATCCTTCCGGTCCTGCACGAGACGGGCGCCACGTCCGAGCAGGTGATCGATTCCGGCGCCTTCAAGGAGATCCTCAGCACGATCAGCGCCCTGGCGGCTAACGACGACCGGATCATCGAGTACTTCCGGGGCATCTCCCAGGGCCGAAAACCTTCCGGGTCCTCCCGGGTTAGCTTCAAGTGGGATGAGCGACTAGCCCAGAACATCGACGTCGCCAAGCTCGTGAATGAGCTGGAAATCAAGTGCTGGGGTCGCCTGGCAAAGCTCTCGTGGCGTCCGTTCGAGGAGGCAAGAGAGTACATTCGGACCCTTGATCTCAAAAGCCAAACGGAATGGAACGCCTATTCAGCTGGAGAATTAGCGCACTCCAAGGGGACAATTCCTTTCGACATCCCACTTAACCCACGAGGTGCTTACAAAGACAAGGGGTGGATAAGCATGGGCGACTGGCTGGGAACAGGCACCGTTGCGCCGAACTTAAAAATCTATCGTGCCTTCGAAGATGCACGTAGCTTTGCACGTGAACTTAATTTGCTGAATGGCGATGAATGGCGGGCTTACTGTGCCGGAAAAACGAATCATCCAGATAAACTCCCTGATGATATACCAAAACATCCAGAACAAACTTACGCTGATAGCGGATGGGCGGGGATGGGAGACTGGATTGGCAATGGTTTCGTTGCGCACACACAACGAGACTTCCTTAAGTTCAGCGATGCCCGTGCATTTGCCCATAGCTTAGGGTTGGCCTCAGAAAGTGAATGGAATGCATACTGCAAAGGAGAAATGCATGGCATGCCGCCGCTCCCTGCCACCATTCCGAAAGCTCCGTGGTCAAAGTACAAAAAAACCGGATGGATCAGTATTGGCGACTGGCTCGGAACCGGTGTCGTATCGGCTCAAAAAAGAAAATACTGGGACTATCAGACCGCTCAATCATTCGTTCATGGCTTGAGACTTAAATCGCAGCAAGAGTGGCAACTTTACGTCCGGGGAAAGCTCCCTAATTTAAGCCCCAAACCTAGCGAGCTGCCAGGAAGCCCAGATAAGACCTACAAAGGAAAAGGTTGGTGCGGTGTAGGTCATTGGCTTGGCACCGGTAAAGTGGCCGACCACTTTCGTGTTTATAGACCTTTTGAGGATGCGCTGAGATATGTTAGATCTCTAAAACTTAAATCCGGGCAAGATTGGAGAAAGCTATGTGCATCCGGGAAGCCTGAGGATATCCCAGCAAAACCCGATACAACTTACCGAGGAAAAGGCTGGGTAAGCATGGGGCATTGGCTCGGAACGGGATCAATTGCGCCCAGGCTTAGAAAGCAGATCCTCTATCCAACGTTTGAAGAGGCTCGCACATTCGTTCGGAGCCTAGGGCTTAAAACGCAGAAAGAATGGGAAGCGTTTTGCCGTGGAAAAATCAAAGGACTACCTCCCTTCCCTGCAAACATGTCAAAGTCCCCAAGAAGCACCTACAGGGAAAGCGGCTGGAAAGACTTCTCCGACTGGCTCGGAACTAATAAGCCTCCCAAGAATAGATCTTGGCGCTCATTTAGTGATGCCCGTCTTTTTGCCAGATCGCTAAAGCTACCGAATCAAAAGGCATGGAGTGAATACTGCGCCGGGAAGTTCCCTGAACTTGGACTGCGCCCCAGTGACATCCCACGCAACCCAAGCCAAGTTTACGGAGACTGGATTGGCTTCGGTGACTGGCTAGGCACCAACAACATCGCCCCCGGCGATAGAGATTACCTAGACTTTGAAAATGCACGTTCCACGGCTAGGCGCCTAAAATTGGAGGACCGTTCGGCTTGGCGACGTATCATGTCAGCCGCTCTTAAGACTGGCGACAAGAGCTTGGCTCTTATCCCAGCATGCCCCGATCAATATTACAAATTGGCCGGATGGGTTTCCTGGGGAGATTGGCTTGGAAATGGACGAACCCGACGTGGTAGCCTCGATCAGTCGGAATAAGTCCCAAATCGCCCCACCTAGTGATTATTCATTAAGCCTTGGTGGCAGGTGAGATACATCAGTTTATAATACTTCACTATTACTGACAGTAAGTTGAGTGCATCTATTGACACCAGACAGTCAGCATGCTATTGTATCTCCATCAGCCGCCTACCGGGCGGTGCGGAACTCCACCCAGAGCGTGGACTCTTCACCCCCCACGAAACGGCAGCGCTCATTGAAAGTTGAGTTAGTTGTTTCGTCCCCGTGTCACCAGATCCGGGGACCACGGGCCGCCGGCGACGGCGCCCGTTTCACTTTCCAGACCACAAAGCGTGCTACCGGCCCCATCAGCGGGAAGCTCAGCACGCCCTACGCCCTCCAGGCTTCACTTTGGCCCGCAAGGGCCCGCATCCTGCAGGTATGACGCCGTTGATCGGCGAGCCACCGGTTAACGCCAGGTGGAGCCGGCCGGGTGCGTTACTTTAGGCGTTACGCAAACCCCCCAGGCAAGGCCCTGTTTCTCGTCCGTCCGTAACAGGCCGGAACATGAGCGGGAGCAAGCCCCCTGGGCAGGTGTGTCGCCTTGACGAACAGAGCACGTGACAGCTCGCAACGCCACCGGCCCTGCCGGTGCCGATCCCTCCGCAACGTTGGGAGACGGCTCAGGCGTCCAGGTGCCCCGATCGTGGGCTAAGCGTCCAAAGCGGGCGGCCTGGTAACCCCTTTTAGATCACGAGCTGGACGTAAAGAATCCTGCCGAACACGACAGCAAGCTATATCGTTATGCCACCCGGGTTGTGCGGTGGTTTCCTGCGGGATGCCGCATAGTTATGCAAATGAGGCCCTCGGTACGCCGAAAGGGTCCAGGTGTCAGGCCAACGTCTGGCGATGTAGTTCTGGGCTCAGCTCGTGATTCCCTTTATGAACCCACGATATATAGGACTATACCGCATGCTGCAGAGAGGCATGCGGGGCAACGACTGCAATACGGTGCTCTGCTACAAGCAGTTGACCACCGAAGTACTCCAGAAGGCAGGATATAAGGTAACCCGCAACACCAGCTGGGTGAAGCTTAGCGAAGCGCTGCGGAACTTTGCGCCGGGATGCGACGAGTCAGACTCTCAGCCTGCAATCTGCTATGACGACCAGCGAATCATCGACTGCATGTCAGGTCAGGCCAAGCAAACGTGCCGGGCAGAGTTCATCCATCTGCATGCACTGACGTTCCGCCGGCTGCGTGACCTAGGCTACTTGGAGATCCATGCTCGCAGCTCCGGTCCGATCCTGGCCACGACCTTGAGGTCCTGCCTGCTGGGCTCGGTGGCAGGTAAGAGCAACGACGACGAGGTGCTGGCATTCCGATCGTACATTCTGACAACCCTGGCGAAGGACGCCAAGGCTGGCCGCAAGGCCCGGAAGGAAGCTGAGCCGGACCCTTGGGCAGACGAGCATCGGAAGGAAGCCAAGCGCATGCTGGCTAGGATCGGCGTAACCGAGGCCGAGACGGCGACGCCTCGCCGGCTGCGCAACCTGTTCTACCACCACTTCCCTTCCTACATGTGGTCGACCGACTGTCCGCCGGACATGATCGACGACGACATGATCTGGCCGTGGACCCTCCGGAAGGGAAAGGACAGCTGGAAGGTGTGAGCTTGCCTGTCACACTGTCACAGCGTTTGCACGGCAGGGGACAACTAATTCAGCTACCGATGTCGCTAGCTTGCTGGGTGTACCCGTTCATCGCAGTCTCGCCTTTCATCCGGAGGCATCGAAGCCAAGGAGTCCGACAATCTTGCAAGCTTTGATCTGGCCCCTGAAAGGGCGCCATAGGGCTGCGCCAGTACCTGCCTTCTCGTGCGCACGTGCGTGCACGCAGGAGGTTTTTTAGAAAATCTAAGTCTTCTTCTTTCCGGCCTTAGTAGTCTCAGCAGATCTCACGAGTGAAGGTTGCTTCGAACGCACTTTTTAAACTTTATCTGCAAACCCTGTGACAGCTGTGCAGAACCCTCTATTTCGAGACATCTCGTCTCACTGCACAAAAGAAAAGGCCGGGCACGTCGATCAGACGCCCCGGCCCTGCGGACTTAGCCCTTCTGGTTATGGTAGCTGATACAGCATGCCGCCGCCACTATCAGGGAAAGCCATCAGTTCGCCTTTCTCCACGAGCCGGTCGAGCAGCGCCTGGTTCTTCTGCTTGTCATCGTCACCGGCGAGGCGCTTACGGCAGACGTCACGCAGAGAGAAGCCACGAGGAGACCTGACTTTCATGTCCTGAAGCTTCTTCATTTGCCCGGCCCCCTTTTCGCCTTCGTGGAAGCGGACGATCTTCTGACGATGCCAGTCGAACCACTCTACTATCTCGATGGCTGCACGCATCGTCTTGTCGTCGATCCCGTAGGTGTGCGCTTGATCGCCGTAGCGACCGGCGTGCAGGATGCCTGCATAGCGCCGGGCGGTCTCAGCGTCACGGGACCGGAAGCTGAAGGCCTCCTTTTCGCCATCATTTCGTTCCTGCACCTTAGAGTCCGCATAGGCGTTCCAGATCGCCTGAGCCTCCTCGGAGAGTTCGATCATGAAAGGACGCTCGGCTGCGAAATACTTCCGGAGAAGTTCATCAACGAAGGCGTTCCATTCCTGACCGACCTGCTCGGGCAAGAGTTGCAACGTCGAGGGAAGCGCCGGGTCGGCTTCGGTGAAGGTGATCTGCGTCCGGGGCAGGAATCCGCCATTAGCTAGGGCGTCGCACTGCACTAGCTCGTCGGCCTTATCTGGCTGGACCATGAGGATAATCCCTACCAGGCATCGCTCGATGGTCTCACTGACCAGCTCACCGTTATCCCCTTTCCGGTCGTAGGTATAACGCTCGGCGCTCCAGCCCTTGAGAAGGATGCTCTCGTCCGTCTTGCCACGGTTATACCGTCCCATGAGGTTATTCACGGTCTCACGAGCATCGGAAGAGATAATCAACATCTTCCCGTGGTTCCTAGACATGTTACGCACGAAGATCTGGACAGTGAAGTCTTCCATGACGACCTTGGGCAGGTTCAGCCGCTCCCTGAGTTCAGCCTGCTTGCCGTAAAGCTTAGCCAGCCTGTCCTCGAGGCTAGGCTTACCAGCTTCGGCGAAGTTGATTCCTTCAGGCTCAACAACTGTGACAGCTTTCTCGGCCAGCTTAGCCTTCTGCTCGGCTTGAACTTCAGCCTGCTTCTCCATGAACTTGATCTCCTTCTCGTTGATCTTGAGCTCGGCTTTGAGTTTCGGAAGGACGTCTTTCTCGTAAGCATCTCTTACCTGGTCTTGATAGTTGAAGAGAGGCTGGAAGAGAGGCCCGCCGTTACGACTTTTCCCTCCGCCGCTGATTCCGACGAGAATCACGTAGACGTTAGTCGGTGTCGGCAGATCCTTCGTGGCATAATTACAGACCCTGATACCAGGCCCGATAGCGCAGCCGACGACGCCCAAGGCGGTCACGGCAGGCAGATCGAGGCCGCAGCCGGCGCTCATGTTCACTGCCTGAACCATCTCGTTAATGCGAGGTGGGAGTAGGTGAACAGGAAATGGCCTCGGTCCGTTGGTAGTATCTTTACTCATGGACTCCTCCTTTCATGCTGGCGACGAGCAGGTCCATACCGCCTTCATGTGAGAGGATGTCGTTCAGGTCCTTGGCCTCGGGCAGCAGCGCCCCAAGCTCGAAGACCAGGACACTCTCAGCGTAGGGACGGAACTGACCGGCCCAAGATTCAGCGGCCTGGATGCCTGCCATGTCGGCATGCGCCCAGATCACGACGTGCTTACCCTTCATGGCCTCGCAGGTCAAAGAGGAGGGAGTGACCGAAGCCGCCAGAAGTGCCGTGACGGCGATGGAAGCGAGTTCGACCAGACCGAGATCAGCCAGGTGACAGGCGAGAGCATGGGCGGCCAGGAGATCGGGGCCACCTTCGCAGACGAATACGACCTTGGCACCCCTGAGGTGCGGAAGACCGATTAGGTGGTTCGCCTGGGTGTTCTTTACCATCAGAGCCTTGGTGCCATCGCCCCAGGGCTTACCACTCATGGGTCGGCAGGAAATTGCCTTACCCTCTGAGTCAGTGATTACCCAGGAGCGTACCCCACGATGATGGGCGAATCGCAGCAGGCCACGTTCGACAGCCAAGCGGAGCCCGGCTTCCGGGAGACGGCGGAGCTCGGAGAGCTCGGCGATCTCGGCGTCCGTCCCCAAGTCGAGCTCAAGGCTCGGCAGCGCAAGAACTTCAGCGACGGCCGGCGCAGAACGTTCAGCAGGCAAACAGGAGCGACCGGCAAGCAGGCCAAGTCCGAAGTTGCGACGAAGCTCACGGAGGGCCTCGGCCTTCCCGCAACCCGTCACGAGCATCCAGAGGTCAGCCATGTCACCACGGCCACAGCCGGCATGGCACTTCCAGAGCCAGCGACCGTCCTTAGAGGCACGGTAGACAGAGAAGGAGGCATGCTTGTCCTTATGGACCGGGCAGCGGCAGGACTGCTTCGGATCGCCCTGGAGGCCTAGAAGCGACCAGACGGTGCCGACGTCCACGGTCCGCATGAAAGAGGCGATGTCATCGCTCACTTCTTGGGGCCGGGTTCGCCGGTGCTGCGGATGTAGGCCATGAGGCTGTCATAGGAGACGAGCCGTACACCGGTCTTGGCGCCACGCTTACGGAGGCTCATTGACTCGATTTCACCGTCCTTGATGAGACGGTGGATGTGAGCTCGGCTGAGTCCGGAGTGCGGACAGGTCATTCGAGGCTTCGGAATCCGCACCCACTCGGGACGGGAAGCCTCACGGTTGTTGGCGTTGCTGTTATTGGCCGGAACGCCGGCGGCATGATCGGGATGATTCATGAGGAGGCCACCATGAGTGCCGGCTCGCCCCACGCACCTCCGCCTACTTGGAGTTATTTCAGGCTGAATTATTTACAAGTGCCTGAACCCTGTCGCAGGAGCATCCGGCACAAGTCGACCAAGGGGTCGATGTAGTGATCCGCCTTGTTCAAGCTGCGGGACCACTCGGCCTCCGAATCGACCTTGATCTGGATATCCTTTTGCAGATCCCTGCCGTAACCAGTCCGAGGGCCAGACGCCGTAGAGGCTTTGCAGGCTCCTGGAAACTGGGCGTAGACGGCTACGCCGGCGTTGTAACGCTGATCCTCGCTAAGCCTGCCCTGGCAGAATCGATAGACAGCCAAGTGCCGCAGATCCAACTCCTGGCTAGGCTTAGGGCCCCGGCGGTTCGCCCTAAAGAGGTTGGACGCTATTGCCCACTTCCGGAATTCATCGACGGCGTCGTCGAGGCTGGCGCCGAACTGGACGGCTAAGCCGATCTGCCTGGCGAGTAAGACCGAAACTCCCACGGGCGGATGGTAGAGTCCATGTGGCAGCGTGCCTGCAGTCATGGCCAGGGCCTCTCCGGGCGGATGGAAGACCAGGCACGCCCCGAGATCAATGTCTGCTGCGCCTATCAGCTTGGAGAAGGCGGACGTCAGCTCGTGGGCCGGCTTTACCAGGCTGGTCGAACCTTCCCGCACTCCAGCAACCAGCTCGAATGCTTCCGGGATGAAGATAGGGAAGGGGTCGATACGTCCGTCCTCGACCAGCCTAGGCATGGCAGCCTGTTCCAGCTGCTTGTCATAGTTACGAATAAGCCGAAGAAGCTCATGTAGCTCGGCTAGCCTTGCCTGTGTGAAGGCGTCATCGCCCAGGACCTGGCGCACTACCTCCCTGGCCAGCTCGTAGCCTGAAACATACTTGGCGACCTTCTCTTCCGGGATCCAGCTGAAGTCCCATTCGAAGTCCGGCAGCTTCTGCAAGGCATAGAGCCTCCGTGTCAAAGACTGAGCTGGTGTCTCTTCTTGAGCCATTGTGGTTCGTCGGGTTCGTAGAGGTATCATCCGGTCTCCTGATGGCAATCACCCCTAGATGTACCACGAAATCATGGCGCACTTTTGGCGCACTTTGGGGATGCCAGCGGCGTGGGTTGCTAACATCCCGAAAACGGGCAACCTGTCGGAATGCCTTATTTTCAAAGTAACCTGGCGGAGGGGAAGGGATTCGAACCCCCGGAACCTTGCGGTTCATCTGATTTCGAATCAGACGCAATCGACCACTCTGCCACCCCTCCTAACCAGGACTGTTGAGGAAGCGATTA
>Ga0222712_10005154_pt1 | contig 13384 bp, 11 predicted proteins | sample C33_657DmetaG_FD_165043 | JGI IMG/M metagenome (GOLD analysis project Ga0222712, IMG submission 165043) | Estuarine water microbial communities from San Francisco Bay, California, United States - C33_657D | ecosystem: Environmental > Aquatic > Marine > Unclassified | place: USA: California...
TGTTTTTCCAGAGCTGATTATTGTCGAGCAGAAATCTCTGTTTACACCGCTGTTAATGGTAGAAGTAAAATAAATTTTATCTCCTTTTTTATTGAAGCCTGCTACATCAATTACTTCCCAATTTCCTTTTGTCAACTGACGAATTAATTTTCCATTGGTATCATACAAGTACATATGATTAAATCCATCTCTTCTACTTTGCCAGATGAACTGATTCGCATTCGTTGGTAAAAATTGTACTGGGTGTAGTGGCTCTGTATATTTTTCATCTTTCTCATTGAAAAGTGTTTTGATGAAATCCCCATTTGTTGCATTGTAGCAATTTAGGTTCATTTCATTCTGATCACGATTTAATTCTGCAACATAAATCATTTTATCATCCGGACTCCATGCAATGTTTGTCAGGTAATGATCTTTTGGTAAACCTGTTTTTAAATACTTTATTTTACCATTTGATTTATTATAAATACCAATTGTTACCTCATGACTGGTAGCACCTGAAAAAGGATACTTGATTAATTTTTCTGAAGCTGGTTTATCATTCCAATTCGTAATTGGATAATCAGCAACCATACTTTGATCCATTCTATAAAATGCAAGTTGAGTTCCTTTATTCGACCAGAACAAACCTTTTTCAATTCCGAATTCTTCACGGTGCACGCTCTTACCATACACTAATCCGTAGTTGCCATCCGTAGTGATTTTCTTACCATCGATATAAATATTGTTATCGATTACATAAGCCACATCACCCTGAGGACCATCTTCCGGAAATTGTGCTGTTTCAGTAAGGGTACTTGTTTTAACGTTGGTTATTTTCTTGTTTGATAAATCAATTGTTAGGGTATTATCTCCAGTTTGTATTTCTAATGAGTTTAAGTTTTTCCAAACTACAGGAGTCCAACGTGCAAGTGTATCTTGCTTATCAGATTTCAGAATCGAGTTAATATCAGATAAACGGTATTCTATTTTTGTTGATGATGTAATGTCTTCAACAATTAATTTATCTCCATCAACATAACTATACGAATTTGTAGTAGCCACCCATTGTAACATAGAAAGTCGCTTAGGAGCTAGTGTAGATCGTTGTTGAAGTATCGCTTCATCCAGTGTTAGATTTTTCTTTTGCGCGAAAGTTCCAGTAGAAACAATAACTAATAAAGCAATAAATGCCGCTCTCAATTGATATGATTTTGTCATAGCGCAAATGTATTGAATATTTAATAATGATATCAAAAGTTAAGCTCTTTAGCCAATAGTGCTATTTTTTCAATTAAATTAATTGGTTATTGAAAAGTCAAATATGCATTTTACAATAGTCCGCCTTAAAATTATTGCGGATAAAGTTGGAGTAGTAAGTGTCGAATTGAAATAAGCGCTGTTTGAGTCCCGTAGTATATTTTCACTACGGGATGAGTTCGATTATTTCCGATGCGCACGAAACCAACTCCGTAATAATTTTACAGCGGCGGCATTTTTGCCTACTTTTTTTGCTGGAGAAAAAAGTAGGAGCCCGCTCTGCGGAATTTCCCTCAAGAATTAGACTTTTTAAATTGTTGCCAATAGTATATTTGCTATTGTTTTTCCTTTCCTATCTTTACATCATGTTTACAGGAATCATCGAAGCCATCGCTGAAATAGTTGAAATAAAAAAAGACCAAAGCAATATCACTTTTGGTTTGCAATGTTCTTTTACGAATCAATTAAAAGTCGATCAGAGTGTAGCACATAATGGTGTTTGCTTAACTGTAATTGAAATCTCAAACAATACTTACTACGTTACTGCTATTGCTGAAACTTTATCAAAAACAAATTTGGGTAAATGGGAAGTTGGTACGCGTGTGAATGTAGAGCGTTGTATGGTGGCAGGTGCTCGTCTCGATGGACATATGGTGCAAGGACATGTAGATGAAACTGCAACATTAGCACTGGTAGATGAAATGGATGGTAGCTGGATATTTTATTTTAAATACGATTCAAATAGTCCGCATTACACAGTTAGTAAAGGTTCTATTTGTGTGAATGGTGTTAGCCTTACTGTTGTTGAATCTTCAAAGGGAAGTTTCTCTGTTGCTATTATTCCATTTACGTATGAGCATACTACTTTTCAATATTTAAAAGCAGGTGATACGGTAAATCTGGAATTTGATATTATCGGAAAATACGTAGCGCAATACATGAAAAATATTGCTCAATAAATTTATTTGATTGCACTCTTATTTGCTAATTGTCCGCAAGCTGCATCAATATCTTTTCCTCTACTTCTTCTTAAATTAACAATATGTCCTTCTTTCGCTAAGTACTGAAAGAACTTATTTAATTTATCTTCTGAGGTATTAGTAAACATCGAATCTCCAATCGAATTATATTCAATCAAATTAATTTTCGTTGGAACTTTTCTCGCAAATGTTGCAAGCTCTTTTGCATCTTGTAAGGAGTCGTTGAAGTCTTTAAAAACTATATACTCTAACGTGATACGTGTTCCTGTTTTATCGTAAAAATATTTAAGTGCTTCTTCTAATACTTCTAATGAATTCGATTCATTAATTGGCATGATCTGACTTCTCTTCGTATCATTCGCTGCATGTAATGATAAAGCAAGATTAAACTTTACTCCATCATCTCCGAGTTTCTTAATCATCTTCGCAACACCGGCTGTAGAAACAGTAATTCGGTTATGCGACATGTTTAGTCCATCGGGTGCAGTAATGCGCTCAATACTTTTTAAAACATTCGCATAATTCAATAATGGTTCTCCCATTCCCATGTAAACAATATTCGAAAGTTGAATATTGTAATTTTCCATGGCTTGCTCACGAATGATGGCAACCTGATCATAAATTTCATCGAAGTGTAGATTACGAACTCGGTCTAATTTACCAGTCGCACAAAACTTACACGTTAAGCTACAACCCACCTGCGATGAAACACAAGCGGTCATGCGTGTATCCGTAGGAATAAGCACGCCCTCTACTACAAAACCATCGTGCAATTGAAAAGCATTCTTAATGGTTCTATCGTTACTCTTTTGGTGATTCTGAACGGAGACAGGATTAATTGAAAATTTATCTTCCAGCTTCGCTCTTGTTTCAATCGACAAGTTCGTCATTTGATCAAACGTACGAGCCGACTTCTTCCAAATCCATTCGTAAACCTGTTTTGCTCTGAATGGTTTTTCGCCAATCTCAACAAAATAAGCTTTCATCTGATCTAAATTCAAATGACGAAGGTTTGGTTTTTCCATGGCGCAAAGATACTATCACGAATGATGGATAACAACAGCTAATTGATTAATTTTGGAACCATGTCAATCTTCTATAAGTCCGATTTAATCATTACCAACGATGGCCCTCCTTTACGAGAGGGAATTGTTGAGTTAAATGATGATGGGCTTATAGTTTCCGTTTTTCAAGATGATAGTTTTCGAGAATTTAAATACGTTGAAGGAGTATTAATTCCTGGATTAGTCAATGCTCATTGTCATTTGGAGCTATCTCATCTAAAGGGTCAGATACCTGCTCGTACTAATGGCATGGCAGGATTTATCAATCAGGTTTTTTTGCTAAGAGCAAATACCAATGATGAAGCTTGTCGCGAAGCAATGATTGCAAACGATAAAGCTATGTATGATGAAGGCATTGTTGCGGTAGGGGATATTTCAAATTCTTCCATATCAATAGATGTAAAAAAGGAGAGTGGAATTCACTATCACACTTTTGTAGAAGTAATGGGAATGTCGGATGCTTTAGCAGAAAGCAGATTTGAAAATGGTGTTCAACTTTTAAATCGGTTTGTAGAAAATGATTTATCAAGTGTTTCACTTGCTTTACATGCGCCGTATTCGATAAGTAAGAAATTAATTCAGCTTGTAAATACGTATTTGAAAAGCAACTCTCCATCATCCATTCATATCAATGAAAGCGACGATGAATTAGTTTTTTGCAAGAGCAAAGTAGGTCCGCTGAAAGAGGTATTTGAAAAATATAAATTACCTGTTCAGGATTTTGATAATCTTACCGAAGAAACAGTTTTAATCGATGTTGTTAAACAGTTAACCAATGCGGCTCCACTTATTTTAGTGCATAATGTAAAAACTGATTTAGCAGAAATAGAAAAGGCGAATAAGTTAAATGCTAATTTGTATTGGTGTTTATGTGTGCAAGCGAATGAGTATATCACCGGACAAGCCCCCGACTTAAAAATTTTCAATAACGATTCATTGAATGTTGTTATAGGTACAGATAGTCTTGCAAGTAATACTAATTTGTCTATTTGGGAAGAATTGAAAATGATTAGTCGATTAATTAATCAAATTCCGTTTGAACGTTTGATAACGTGGGCAACGATAAACGGAGCGAAAGCATTACAGCAAGACAATAAGCTAGGAAAAATAAAACCCGGATATACTCCAGGTTTAGTTCAAATTTCAAACATCAATTTTGAAAATCCAGTAATTACTTTCGATTCCTTCACTCGAAGAATAAAAATCTAATTACCAATTATCCTTTGCTTTTTCTGTCTTAGGATTCAGACATTCTTTTTCAAGCGACTTTAAAATTTCTTTTGAGTTAGTATCTAACTGCTCTAAATAATATTCAAACTCCGTTTTATAATACTGACTGCTTGTGTCCATCCATTTTTCACAAGCATAATATGACGTTTGCTTCCAATTAGTTTCTGATAGTGTGTATTTTATTTTCCCGTCTTTAAATAATAACGTTAATGTATACTGAATTAGTCCTGCATCAGTCGCAAATCCTTTTTTGTCTGCCGGATTTGAAATTTTATAACGCCCTTTGCAAACTATTTTCCCTTCTTCCTTATTTTGTTCTCTGATAACTTCGGTAGGATTTTTATAATACCCTTTTGCCCATGCTAAAGCTCTATCAAATAATACATCTTTCGTTTGATTCGTAACATCTATCACCTTGGTATATGTAATAAGTTTTGTCGACTCATCTATAGGAAGTTTAATGGTGCTTTTAGTTGCTTGTGAAAAAGCATAATTCATCGAAAACAATGTCAAGATTGTTAAGAGTAGTTTTTTCATGAATAAAATTTGATTAACCTTTTACGGGGATTTTAATTTTTGTTCCCTTCTTTAAATTCGTACCTGAAATGTTATTGACCTTTTTTAATTCGTCAATGTTTAACTGGTAACGTTGTGAAATTCTCCAAAGTGTATCACCTGGTTGAACTGTATGATAAATAAAAACAGGCTTTACTTTTTTTACTTGTGTTTTGTTCGCCGTTGTGTTTTTTACTGTTGTTTTGGGTTCAGTTTTAACTTCTGTTTTGTTGTTTGAGTTTTCTGCTACCTCTTCATCGCCACATTTCAAATCTTTATCATTGCAAGCTAAATCCTCTTTTTCTTCATCCGGATCAACTACAATCTTAATTTGAATTTTCTTCTTTACAGTTTTATAAACAGCTAGCTTTTGTCCCGCTTGAATATTGTTTTTCTTAATCTTATTCCACTTTTTCAGATCTGCTAATGCTACATTATACTTATCTGCAATCTTGCTTAAGTTATCTCCTCGTTTAACGGTATGTGTAGATCGTACTTTTTCATAAACCGTTTTGTACGTGTAGGCATATTTTAAATCCGGAGTTTCTTTCGTCGTTGTATCAATCGTTGGAATAATTACCGCTAAGCCTCTATCGACACTATCTAAAAATAATTTCGACTGGAATCCATCAATAGGTCCTTCTCCTAAGCGTCCAAGCTTAATTGCATCAAAGTAGTTATTTACCATTGATGCTACTAATCCATTACGCACCACCGCACTTTGACATCCTAAAATAACCCCCATCAATTTATGTCCACCGCGACTACATGTAGAAACCAAACAAAATCCCGCAGCTTTAGTGTAGCCTGTTTTTATTCCATCAACTTCATCATTATAATTTATCACTAAACCATTATGATTTCGGTAGGTTGTTTTAAACTTTCCATTACTTACTGTTGCATACGGAATAGAAGTTATCTTCATTAATTGCGCATGCTTCGTTATTTCCATTCCTAATAATAATAAGTCGCGTGACGACGAACTATTATCTGGTGTTGAACCATATCCTGGAAGCCCTGAAGTGTTGTAATACTTGGTAGAAGTCAGTCCAAGTTGAGCCGCCTTCTCATTCATACGTGCAACGAATTCCTCAACTGTAGGAGCACAATGCTTGGCAATCCAAATGGTGCTTTCATTGTTTGATGCAACCATCGCCATCTTTAACACATCTTCAAATGTATAATCATAACGAATAGTATAAGTTGCCCATTTTCTTCTTTTGATTTTTTTCTTGTAGCTGCTCGTGATGGTAATGGTGTCTGACATGGAAATTTTACCAGCCTCTACATCTTCGATAGCTAAAAGACCTACCATCATTTTTGTGAGTGAAGCAATCGGGAACACTTGATCACCTTTTTTATCCCAAACAATTTTATCTCTCGTTACATCATATAAAAGTCCAGCTCTTATTTGATCCTCATCTCCAACAAGTCCGTTTATATAATCATTTTTGAAAATCGGAGATTTCAGTGTATCGCGATTATCGGCGAATGCAAAATTTGAGGCTATCAAAAATAATCCAACCAACAACAGTAGTTGCTTCGTCAAAAGGTTAGGATAGCTGGTGTTTTTCATAGCTATACAATTATACGAGATTTATAGTTAATTTGAAATAATCTGGAAAATCAATTTACACAATCAAGTGTTAATTTAAAAACGAGAAAAACAATGAATTATTTTATTCGAAATTAAATAAAAAAAGCAACTAAAATTAGGTCTGATGCTGTAGTGACTTTAATGTTCTTTTCTTCACCTTCAATTAAAAAAACAGGGGTTCCATTAGCCTCTACTAAAGATGCATCATCAGTGTACTTTTCATAATCTTTATTCTCAAATGCGGCTTTTAAAATTGACGCTTGAAAAGTTTGAGGTGTTTGAACACTCTTAAACTTACTACGATTAACGGCCTTACTATTGCCATCTTCTGATATCTCCCGTATGCTATCTTTTAAATCAATAACAGGAATGCATGCACCATGCTTTTCAGCATTTTTAAAAGTAGAATCAATAAGCTCCTTTGTAACGGTAGGCCTAGCTGCGTCATGAATAGCTACGAGGCAATCGCTTTTAACGTGCTCTAATCCATTTAATACAGACTGTGCACGTGTTTGTCCGCCAGCAACAATAGTATGCTTTACATTGAATGAATGCTTCGCTATTAAATCGTTCCAATAGGATATCCATTCTGGATGCATCACCAAAATCAGATGGTCTACTAAATTTTCAAACTTACGTAGGGTATGAAACAATAAAGGCTCATTTGCGATAGGCAAAAATTGCTTCGGAAGGTCAGCCGCCATTCTGCTACCAATTCCACCAGCAACGATTATCGCAACTTTATTCATTAATCAAGAATTAACATCGCATCTCCGTAGCTATAGAAACGGTATTTTTCTTTCTGTGCTACGCGATATGCTTCCATAATTAAATCATAACCACCAAATGCAGTTGTCATCATTAATAATGTCGACTCTGGCATATGGAAGTTTGTAATCATCATGTTAGCGATACTAAAATCATAAGGAGGGAAAATGAATTTGTTGGTCCAACCTGAATTAGGTTTTAACTCTCCCATTGTAGAAACAGAAGTCTCTAAGCAACGCATAGTTGTTGTTCCAACAGCACAAATATTCTTCTTATTTGCCTTCGCTTTATTGATAATATTTACGGCGTCCTGAGGAATGAAAAATTGCTCAGACTCCATTTTATGTTTTGTTAAATCTTCTACTTCTACAGGACGGAAAGTTCCTAGTCCAACGTGTAAGGTTACTTCAGCAAGATTACAACCTTTCAATTCTAAACGCTTTAATAACTCACGACTAAAATGTAAACCTGCAGTTGGTGCAGCTACTGCCCCTTCATTCTTAGCAAAAACCGTTTGATAACGATCTTTATCAGCAGGTTCAGCTTTACGCTTAATGTATTTTGGTAATGGAGTGTTTCCTAATTGCTCAATTACTTCACGAAACTCTTCCGATGTTCCGTCAAAAAGGAAACGTAATGTTCTTCCTCTTGATGTTGTATTATCAATAACCTCAGCTACTAAATTATCATCATCACCGAAGTATAACTTATTACCAATTCTGATTTTACGAGCAGGGTCTACTAAAACATCCCAAAGCTTGCTCTCAGCATTTAATTCACGAAGTAAAAAAACTTCAATTTTTGCACCCGTTTTTTCCTTGTTTCCATAAAGACGCGCCGGGAATACTTTAGTGTTATTTAATGCTAATACATCACCATCATCAAAATAGTCAAGTACATCTTTAAATACTTTATGCTCAATTTTACCTGTGCTGCGGTGAATAACCATCAAACGAGACTCATCTCTGTTTGCAGCAGGGTGATTGGCAAGTAACTTTTCGTTGAAGTTAAATTTGAACTGGGATAGTTTCATGTAGCTTACGGGCTTTAAATATTGTTAGTTGTTGTTGTCCAACAGTCGTTTGAAAAGCAACTTTATTGGGACGCCAAAGATAGGGTACGAAATGGCCTAAACGTATGTGACTCGCCTGTAAGGATATGGTAATCAGCGACTAAAAACTTTTATTTTTCGTAAGGGGTTGAATTGCAATAGTTTAAAAAGGGTAGTTTTATTGCTTAGATTCCTCGTCAATTTTAAACTTAAACGACTCAATTTCAGATGCTTCAGTGAGCAAGTGTGGGCCAATTCTGGTTCTGACCAATTTAGTTAGGTAGGCCCCATTTTGTAATAAAACGCCTAAATCACGCGCAATCGATCGAATATAAGTACCTTTTGTACAAACAATTCGGAAGTCTATTTCGGGTAATTCAATTCTGCTTATTTCAAATTCTTTGATTTCGATGGGTTTCGATTTCAATTCAACTGTTTCACCTTGTCGGGCCATGGCATAGGCTCTTTTACCATTGACTTTTACCGCAGAAAACATCGGAGGAGTTTGTAGCTGATGGCCTTTGAGTTTCTCAACAGCCTCCAAAATTTGCTCATTGCTTATTTCTGAAATGTCAAATGTGGAATCGTGTTCTGTTTCTTTATCAAAAGATGGAGTAGTGGCCCCCAGATAAAAAGTCCCAGTATATTCTTTCTCCTCATCCTGAATATAAGGAATTGTTTTGGTCTTTTTGCCAGTGCAGATAATTAAAAGTCCGGTTGCCAAAGGGTCTAACGTTCCCGCATGTCCGATTTTTTTAACTTTTAAAATGCCCTTTAATTTTCTTACGACATCAGTGGAGGTCCATGTTAAAGGCTTATTGACTAATATAACCTCTCCATCACTTACAGGTGGTATTTCAATATTCATTTTATATCAGTTGAATATCAAAATCTAAAATGTAAAGTAGGATAAGTAATAGTCCAACTACTATTCGGTAATAACCAAAAACTTTAAATCCATGTTTCGTTAAATAAGTAATGAATGCTTTAATAGCTATCATCGCTACAGCAAATGCAACAACATTACCTACTATCAAAAGCATCTTTTCATTTCCTGAAAAAGACACGCCTTTTTCGTCCATCGCTTTATAAAACTTATAAACTTTTAAAACAGTCGCTCCAAACATAGTAGGTAGTGCCAGGAAGAAAGAAAACTCTGCAGCCGTTTTTCTGCTTAAATTCTGTAGCATCCCACCAATAATTGTAGAAGCTGATCTGGATACTCCGGGAATCATTGCCAGGCATTGGAAGACACCAATTTTAAAAGCTTTAGGGTAGGTTATATCATCCGTGCTATCTTCAATTTCTTTATGCTTCAAAAGTTCTTCTAAAAAAATCAGAATTACACCACCGACTAATAATGTATAAGCAACAACTAATACATTGCCTAACAAATCATCAATGACATCATCAAACAATAATCCTAGAATAACTGCAGGAATGAAGCCTACGAGTAGCTTAAAGTAAAAATTAATACTCTGAAAAAATCGTTTGAAGTATAAAACAACAACTGATAAAATTGCACCAAATTGAATAGCTACAGTAAATGTCTTTGTGAAATCGTCGTTGGCAATTCCCATTAACGATGATGCAATAACCATATGTCCTGTTGATGAAACAGGCAAGAATTCAGTAATTCCCTCTACAATAGCTAGTACGATCGACTGAAAAAGATTCATTAAGTATCTTTTGATTTTTTCAGAATGGCATAAATGCCTATTGCATAACCAGCCAATACAACTATCGGAGCAAGAGTAATTCGTTGGAAGTTGAAAATCTCTTCGCTGAATTTATTTGGATCATCTGATTTGCCGCCTGCCATTAGCGCATAGCCAATAACAATTGTTATTACGCTTATAATTAGCAATTGAAAATTAACTTTTGAAAACACGAAACCTTCACTTGAAGTAGTACTCGTTTTTTCAGTGCTAATCGTTTTATTTACTTCTTTCTTCGCCATAAAATTATAATAGATTAGTTCTATACTTTAAATGTCTGTTTAATGCGATTAATGTACAAGTGAATGATAATACTACGCCGCATGATAGTAGCATTCCTCCAACTTGAATAAGTGTGTTTGTATCGATAAGATTTTTCAAGTCCGCAATTTTTTGCTCCGCAAAATAAATACACGTCAACAAAATTATTATTGAGAACAACCCGCCTAATATTCCATTTCTAATACTGTCGATTAAGAATGGTTTTCTGATAAAGTTCTTTTTAGCTCCCACCAGCAACATGCTTCTGATAATTTGTCGCTGTGAATACAATGCAATTCGAATGGTATTGTTAATTAATCCGATAGCAACAATGATTAAAAGGGAGGTAAAACTCAGCAATATGATTGCAATCGTTTTTAAGTTCTCATTTAATTCTGAAATCAACGATTCTTGATATTGAATATCTTCAATTAATGGGTTCGCTGCAATTCGGTTAATAGTGCTTTTTAATAGTACCTTTTCCGTATAGTTTGATTTAAACGAAATGATGATAGAGGGCTTTAATGGATTGTAGCCTAAAAAGTCGACAAAGTTTTCGCCTAACTCTTTTTGCAATTTAATAGCAGCCTCTTCTTTCGTGATGTACTGAACATTTTTTGCGTATTCAGCCGATTTAAGTTGTTGAACAAATTGCTGAATAGCCACCGAGTCAGAATCACTTTTCAGTGTTATAGCCACCTCTACATTTTCTTTTAAGTGATTAGAAATCTTCTGAGCACTCGAAAGAATCAAACCCAAAGTACCTAAAACTATCAAAACCAACGTAATGCTGATAATATTAGATACTCCCGATGGATTTTTTAAAACCTTCATTTACCGCTAAATTTCTTTACTTAACCGCAAATGTAATCAGCTGAATCAAATTTCCCTATTTTCCAACGGTATAAATGGAAAATGAAGTGCTGAAAACGTCAATGTAGCAGATCAAATGAAATTCCTATCAGAAAAATGCCAGAATAACACGCTAAACAATGCCTTTTTGCTAACTTCGTAACCCTTATTTTAATTATTAAATGGAATACAATTTCAGGGAGATAGAATCCAAATGGCAGGGTGAATGGAAGAAGCGCGAAACTTATAAAACTGCGATACATCCGACAAAACCAAAATATTATGTACTCGATATGTTCCCATATCCGTCAGGAGCTGGTTTACATGTGGGTCATCCGTTAGGATACATTGCATCTGATATTGTTGCCCGCTATAAATCACTCAAAGGATTTAATGTTTTGCATCCAATGGGTTATGATGCTTTCGGTTTGCCTGCTGAGCAATATGCTATTCAAACAGGACAACATCCGAAGGTAACTACAGAAAAAAATATCGCACGCTATCGTGAGCAAATGGATAAAATGGGATTCTGCTACGATTGGTCGAGAGAAATCAGAACCTGTGAGCCCGAATATTACAAATGGACGCAATGGATATTTATTCAGCTTTTTAATTCCTGGTATAATCCGAAATCAAATAAAGCAGAGGCTATTGATACTTTACTTTCAATTTTCGAAACACAAGGTTGGGGTCAATTTGAACCTGTTTATTTAACGGGGGGCATTGAACAAGAATTAGCACCATTTACTGCTGCTGATTGGAAATCATTTAGTGAGGAGCGTAAATCGGAAATTTTACTTTGTTTCCGATTAGCTTATTTAAGTGAGGCTTGGGTAAACTGGTGTCCTGCACTCGGATGTGTTTTAGCTAACGACGAAGTGAAGGATGGAGTTAGTGAGCGTGGCGGGTATCCTGTTGAGCGTAAGCAAATGCCACAATGGAGTTTGCGAATTACATCTTATGCCGATCGTTTATTATCCGACCTTGATTCATTAGATTGGTCAGAGTCGATGAAAGAAGCGCAACGCAATTGGATTGGTAAGAGTGAAGGGACATCTATCATCTTTAATCTTGAAAATAGAAACGAAGTCATAGAGGTTTTTACAACTCGTCCTGATACTGTTTTCGGAGTTTCATTTGTAACTCTTGCTCCAGAGCATGAGTTGGTTTCTACAATTACAACAGATGAGTATCGTTCTAACGTGAACGAATATGTGTTGATGGCAAAAAATAGAAGTGAGCGTGAACGAATGGCCGATGTAAAAAAGATTACTGGTCAGTTTACAGGAGCTTATGTTATTCATCCGTTCACAGGAAATAAAATTCCAGTGTGGGTGGGTGATTATGTACTTGCTGGTTATGGAACAGGTGCTGTAATGGCGGTTCCTGCGCATGATAGTCGTGATTACGCATTTGCCAATCATTTTATTAATGAACTAACAAGTCAGCTTGGAAGAAGTCCTTTCTTGCAAGTGGTGGAATTACCCAAAGGACATCCAGGATTAGATCAGGAATCGTACGATGACAAGAGTGGTGTTATTATGAATTCTGATTTTTTAAATGGCCTTGATGTGAAAGAAGCCATCAAAACATCTATCGGAAAAATTGAATCAACTGGTTGTGGCAAAGGAAGAACGAATTATCGTTTACGTGATGCAGCCTTCGGTCGTCAGCGTTATTGGGGAGAGCCAATTCCAATTTATTATAAGAACGGTATCCCACAAACGTTAGAAGAGTCAGACCTTCCGTTAATATTGCCAGAAATTGATAAGTTTCATCCAACAGAAACTGGTGAGCCTCCTTTAGCTCGTGCTACTAATTGGAAATATAAGGGCGAGTATGAATACGAAACGACAACGATGCCTGGATGGGCTGGTTCAAGTTGGTATTACTTGCGCTACATGGATGCTAAAAATGAAAATGAATTAGTATCGAAAGAAGCTGTTGAGTACTGGAAGAATGTTGATTTTTATTTAGGTGGTGCAGAGCATGCAACAGGACATTTGTTGTATGTGCGTTTCTGGACGAAGTTCTTGTATGATATGGGTGTTATTCCGATGAATGAACCA
>Ga0222712_10005155_pt1 | contig 13383 bp, 16 predicted proteins | sample C33_657DmetaG_FD_165043 | JGI IMG/M metagenome (GOLD analysis project Ga0222712, IMG submission 165043) | Estuarine water microbial communities from San Francisco Bay, California, United States - C33_657D | ecosystem: Environmental > Aquatic > Marine > Unclassified | place: USA: California...
TCCTCGACTTCAAGCTCGGCAATTTCTGCAAGTAAATGCGGTGCAGGTTCCTGGCCGAATCTTCGAGCCATTTCCACCAGCGTGCGTTTTTCTTGCAGTGCGCGATTCATTACTTGCTCTTTTTAACTGCGTTTTTACGAGCGTGGTTGCGTTTGGGTTTGGTATTTTTGGTGACTGCGGTTTTGATTTCTTCGGCAGGCGCGCTCACCACAGTTTCCACTATAACTTCGGTGGGAACAATCACTGGCTCAGGCATCGGCGGAGGTACATAGACCTGTGTTTCTGGTGCCAACATCGGTGGCTCAACAATTTTAGATTTAGGGGTTTCCGGCTGGCCATATAACCAGCCCCAAAGTTTACCGATCATTTTTCTTTCTCCGTAGTATTTTATGACGACCTAACATGATGTCCCGACCAGCGAGATTGGGATTGGCTACTGGGGTAGCCTGACTGCTGAATCCAAGGCCCACAGCGTTGGAGATGTTGATGTCCTCTGCAAACTCTCGAAAGCCTTGAATTTTTGCACCAGTGACGCTGCGTCCAGCTAGAAAATTTTCCACCACAAAAACTGCAGCATCAAGTTCAGCGGACTCCGTGATGGTCCAGACACGAGCTTCAAAATTAGCAGGACTTGGTTCACGGTTGAGTTCCATGTTTTCTTTGATCAAACTGAGCGCAGCGGCAAAACTAAGCACACGTTTGTTTTCAAACGGTACTTTTTCAATGATGCGTTTCATTCTATACACCAGTCGATGCAGCAAAGTATAGGCATCACGTTCTTCCACAGTATTGAGCTCGCGTTCTTTTTTTAACACTCGCCCCTTGTTGTCGATGATGCCGAGTCGATAGGCATCAGTGTCTTCGAACGGAGTAGTAAGTATGCGCAGTATTCTGTAGGTAATGATGGTGTCGACAAAACGTGACATTAAATCTTCCTTAGTTTTTCAATAATAATGGCATCCAAGGGTATTTCGCTTTCCGGCACTCGCATACCAGTGCTTACAATCACATACTGCGGCATGAAATTTAAAAACACCAAAAAAGTCTTTAAGTAGGTCCAGAGATTGCGAGGCATTCTAAAGAACAGCATGTTGGTGGCGGCCTCTATGCCAAATACATTGTATAACACCAACAGGTGATTTATGATGAGCCGTTCCTTGAGTTCACCGCCGTTTTGATAACGACCCAACAATCTTTTTACGTAGCGCAGACGTTTTACGTCATCATAGAACTCCGGCAATCCCGAACATCCGGGATTGTCGTAATTCTTTATGGCATACAATAAAAAGGTTTCTTCAGTCAATTCAAGTTTCATTTAATATTGTTACCAGTCTGAAAGTGCGATTTTCTTCCAGGTATTTGCCGCTACACAAACATAAACATTGCTGGTATCAAAGGATAAACTGCCCGTGGTACCAGCGCTGGTGGATGTTGCCGGCGGTGTTGTTACCCAGATGTTGCGTGACACACTGGACACGAAATTGCCGACAGTGATGCGTTTGCTTTCACCGCCCTGCACCACATACAACAGGCCGGTTAGGCTTGCTGCAGTGATGCTGGCTAGTTCGCTGAGTTTTTGATCAGCCATGGTTTACCTTAGACTGTGGTTACAACGCTGGTTGAACCGCCGTTGACCAGAGCCGCACTAACCACATCGCCAGCAGCAATGGTTACGTCAGAGGTAATGGCAACCTGGTTGACATCGTTGATACCCTGTGTGATGGTCTGTGCACCAATGGTCAGCACCGAACCAGTAGTGGACGGAGCAGTAAAGGTGTAGTCGATGGAATTACGTGCAGTTGCATTACCACTGCGTGTAGCAGTGATGGTGCTCACGCTGGTGCCGTCGATTGCGGTTGCAGTAACGCTCAGGGTACCAGTAGTGGTTGGCACAATTTTCTCGTTCCAAACAATGCGCACCGTACCGGTGGCACCCGTGCTATAGCTGGCTGCACGGAAGTATACCTGTTGAATTGTTGCTGCACCAAGTTTAACGCTGGCACTATCGCCGCCGCTGAGGTTGCGAATAGCCACCAATACTTCGTCGGTACCGTCTGGTCGTGTAATTTCCCAGCCGCGCGTTGTCGCAAATGTGCGACTTTTTTCTTCAGCGGTCAAGTTTTTAGGCTTGCTTTCATCGCTGGTTGTTGCGCCCCATAATGGCATGTTACTTCTCCTTTAAAATTGATTACTTTGTTTTATTTATCGTCTAAATCTTGCTCTGTGCTATCCTTGCTGCGCGGAGCTGGACTCATGGTTTCAACTTTCTTGGTACTGCCGTGATAGATGTGGCGAGTACGTTTACCGCTGGGCTGGGTTACTACAAAACTGTGGTGTGCCTGGCCAGCTTTGCTGCCCGAAGTCTCATTGCTGATCTTGTTGCCGGCGTTTTTATGTGCATCCTTGATCTTCTGCAGATCGCTGGCCAACATGGCCTCCAGGAACACATCTTCGTTCTTGGCCTTGTAGCTGGCATCCACCTTGTTGAAGAATGCCTTTTTCTTTTCTGGTGTGTCCAGTTCGCCCGGATGTTTGACACCGTGTTTGGTCATCATGGCACGGAAGTGCGCATCATAGCCTGTGGACTTCTTGGCTTCGGAAATATCATATTCCTTGGTGGCAGCAATGATGGTTTCATCAACATAGGATGGTACGTCTTGATCCCAGGCTTCATTGATGGGAAAATCAGCGTCAAATTCTTCTCTTTTCATGGCCATCACTGTACCACCCTTGGGTGTTTTGATGTCGTCAGTGCTGCCATAGGCGAAACTCTTGCGTTTCAACGCACCTGTGGCTCTGAGTCCTTTGACTGCGGCTGCTGCAGCATTGCGATGAGCAGCTGCTTCTGGTGCCGGTGAATCTTTGGGATACCTTTTCATATCTGCACCTGGACTGGTTCGATGAAACACGTTCATTACTTCATCCACAGCATCGATGTCTTCCTTGGATATCACACCAGGCATCTTGTCCATGGTCTGATATTTTTCCTTGGTCTTTTTGTGGCCAGCGGCCTTGACGTCGTCGTCTTCCATTTCGTCGTCATCGTCGTCCATTTTTTCTTCACCAATTTTTTTTGCGCCTTGTTTGACGATGGCATCGATCGGAGCCGCGCCAGTGGCCTGTTGATTGGCAGCTGCCAAGGCAGCATCCATGGCCTTTTTCTTGATGTCCTGTTTAGGATCGATGCTCACCGGCGCATTGACGTTGCCTTCGGCAACCTTCTTGGCCTTCTTGGTGCTGTGCATATGGCTTTCGCTCTGCACCACCTTTAGTTCGGTGACCGGTACGCCTTTTTCCACACCGTGTTCAAACACCACATCATACCAGGCAATGTTGCCGTAGCGATCCGGATCAGCATGTTCTTCGGCGATGGTGTTGCCTCGACCATATTCAGCGTGTTCCACGTGCTTGGCACAGTTATGCACCGTTTTGCCATCGTCCTGCATCATGGTGGCTTCGCTGGCATACATGTTGCGAATTGATTCTAATAGACTTTTCATTTTATTTCCTTTTTTGCTATTGACAGTTATTGACAGACTCTATAGTATCTAGGTGTAGCATTTTTATGTCATCGGTTATGATGAAAGTTTAGTAACCAATGCGCTAATTGTTTTTTACGTGGACTGACAGTTTTGGAACTTCGAATGCGCCGCAGTTCCGCAGCGGATTTTCCTTTGAGTCCATGTCGTGCTGCATCACCACGGTCCTGTGGATTACGCCCATCTTTGAAGTTCTCTCGTATGTCGCGTAAGGTTCGCATCAGCAGTTCCACTTTCTCAGAGCCAGAGCTTTGCGTGTTGGTTGACCTTTTTCATCCTTCATTGGACCTCGGCTGCCGCCCATGCGCGCACAGAAACTGCGACGTCGACCCGCAGCCTTGCCTTTGGGATCTAACTTGCTGGGCGGAGTAGTCACAGCCATGCTGAGTTTTGATCCTGGATTGGCTCGGCGATAACTGGCTATGCCCTTGGCGTTCAATCCGCCTGACGGACTCTTGCCTTCTTTGCGAGCCCAGGCCGGTGATGCTTCATTGAACTGATCCTGCATCTTTCTTCCAGTTTTCGGATGATGAAATGTACCGGTGTCATTATTGTATACATGCACCAATTCATGATCTGGTTTATTCTGCGATCGAGCTATGGCGTCCTTGGCATTTTTAGCTTCGATATTACTATAGGTCATGCGTGTTGTTTTATTGTGCGCATGACCTACTTCGAATTGTGCCTCGTCAATCTCGTTTTCTTCTGGTACGCAGTTGGGCACCATTTTGTCGCCCTTCTTTTTCTGGCCTACCTGTTTATAGCCAGTCCAGCAGGCTTCGCGTATTTCGCGAAAAGTCTTTTTGGGTGGTTCTACTTCCTCGTTGGTGGTGGTCCAGCTGCCGCCCATTTCCTTGTATTTTTTGGCTGCCCATCCATTGGCATAGGCACTGGGATAGACATCAAATTTACTGCGGGCCATGGACACTGCTCGAGCCCATTTTTCTGGACTGGTGGGTCGACTTTTTTCGTCTAGATATTCCATGTCTTCTCCTAGTTTACCCTTGCCAAAGTTGCTGACATTTACTGGTGCGCCGCCCTTGCCTGAGCGGTCTGCCACGGGATCGTGACGTCGTTTGGCGCTCACAGCGGCTGCACGTTGTTTCTTGCTTAGTTTGGCGCGTTTTTCGTTGGACATGCACTTGGGTTTGGGTTCACCCGGCTCACGAGCACAGGGACCAACAACTTCGCCTTTGCTGTTCACACGTTTCCAACCACCCTCGGGATGATCCTTGTCGAACCATTTGCGAAGATCTTCGAACATTTTCATTTCTTAACCTGACCTGCAAAAGTTTTTTGCGCACCTGGATGTGCATCGTGACTAATGCCGTGCAGACGTTCAGTGCTGCCCTGATTACTTTGACTGCGCAGAGCGTCAATCTCAGCCTGTTTTTCCTTCATGCGCTTTAAATAATAACTGGGGTCGGGCAGTCCAGACTTTTTACGCAGTTCTTGATGATAATCCGACAAACTTTTGGCTTCGTTGGTGCGCACACCGGCCTTGGCCATGAGTCGTTCAGCACGCGACACTGCATCTTTTTCGGGTTTCAGTACATTGGCAACCTTGAGAGTGCGGTGCGGTTTGATGCTGCCGAAACCCGAATAGGCATCGTCCATGGTGCTAGGGCGAGCCTCATCAACCTGTTCGGCATCTTCCTTCACGCGATGTCTGGTTTGAATTTTATAATTGGCTTTTTGGATTCCCTTGATTCTTTTTTCTTCTTTGTTGCGGTCTCCACCTATCAAAGACTTGTTTGCCTTGGTGGCATATCTCAGCATAGTAGCTGTTCGGAGTTCGTCAACCTGCTCAACATCTTCACCCATTGCTCTTTTTTGACTTATTGCATATTTTCTTTGTTTAGCCGGTGACATAGATGCCATTGAAGCCTTTTTTCTGTCTCTTTCTACTGCACTATGATAACCACTTCTCAATCTAACTGCCTGACCAATGTGTTCATCACCCGCTTCATCATGTCCCTTTGCTCGGGCAGCTTTTGCGTTTTTTGAGGCTATATTTGCAGCACGATCCAGAAGTGCAGGCGAAAGTTCATCAATTTGTTCAACTTCTTCCTTGCGCAGTCGATTCATCTGCGTCTTGATCATGCCCATTTTACTCTGATGCACCTTCACAGCTTCGTGATCTCCAGCACGGTTGGCTGCTATGGCCTTCTCTGCGTGCCGATCGTGCGCTGCCTTGAGGTTGGCCATTTTATCCTGCCCCCAGGCTGCTTCGTCGATGTCAACGTCTTCGTTCTGACGTTTGGCAGCATAGGATGCGCCCAGAGCCATCCGGATGCGTTCCTTCTTACTCTTGCCCGCAAACTTAGGATTGTCGCTGTGCACGAAATCCGATATCCATTTGCCCGTAGGATCCGAGGCTCGGAGTTTTTCCATGAGCTCGTGTTCTTCGCGAATGTCCCAGAATAGTTTTGACATAGTAGTTCCTTTGGTTCGATACTATATTTATTATTTGAGGATACTGCGCAGCATCCAGGCATGTTTTTTATGCACATCCATGCGATCCTGCAGAAAGTTGGCCAGTCCCAGTTCGCCCGCAGCGTCTGCGCTCATGTAGGCTGTAAGCAGACCTTCCATCACAGTATCGTTGTCGGCCAGCAGACGGCGCATCATTTCCAGAGCTGTGGGTATGGTGTTGTCGTCCTGAATATTGGTTAACTCCATGAGCATGCGATGCACACCCGGAGCATAGCTCTGCAGGGCTCGCACTTCTTCGGCTATGACATCCACTACGCCGAACAATTCTTCATAGAGTTTGCCGAGAAAGTCGTGATACTGCACAAAGTCCGGACCTTCCACATTCCAGTGATAATAGTGCGCCTTGGCATACATGGCGAATGTATCGGCCTGTACGCGTTTCAAATCATCGACTAACATTTAAACCTCCATCTTTCTAAATTGTTTGAGGCGGCGCACACCCTTGTGTTGTTGTGGCCCGTTGGGATTTTGCATTGGAAGCTGCGATCCTGCCAATTGTGTTGCTGCCATGGGTACGGTGTTGGTGACTTCCACACCTTCTTTATGATAGCGCAGACGTTCTTGTTCCAATTTACGCAGTTTGGGCAACAGACGATTGCTGATGCGAGCTATGGCCGGACGACTGCGACGCACAATGGCCTCAATGCGATCTTTTTCTGCGGCACTGAGTTTGCTTTTATCGCGTCCACGCAACAAGCGCTGCATGATCATGGTGCGGGCCCCCACGACAGCACGTTTTTTCATGCGAGCCGGTGTGCTTACTCGATGTCGAGACACTCGAGCAGCAATTTCTCGACGCGACTTGGTTTTCATGAAGTCAATTTTCTTCTTCATGCGTTGTGCGGCAGTCAATGCCTCGTCCAATGCATCACCATCAACTTCAAATTCTTCTTCGGCTTCCTGATGTTCTTGATCGGCATAAAGATGTTCTACATCTTCCCAGCCGAGCTCATCAATGTGACGTTCAATTTCCGCCAGATCTTTTTCGTCCACACCTTCTTTGTCCTGATGTTTATTGGGATCAAAGGCTTCGCTGTGCAAATTCACATGCGGAGCAATCTTCATCATGCGATGTGCGGCATCCTTCATGTAGGCTACATGATGATGCAGGGCGTTTGCTCCGGCCAGCATGCCGGCTGCGCGACTGAGATTGCGTTGAAATTCTGCTACGGCATGATCGTCGAGTTTTCCAGCACCTTCGGCCCAGTCCAGTATGTTGAGATAGTGCGCTGTGCTGTCCAAGGCACCGGCCAAGATGAAGGGATCAATGTCGCCCCGTTGTGCATCGTTATGAAATGCGCCATGAGCATCGGGATGATTTTTAAGCCGATCCAGGCTGCGTTCTGTGCTGATGTGCTGCGGGTCGGCCTGAGCAGCAGTGCTGTGCTGCTGCATGTAGGTGGCAAAACTGGCACGAGCTGCTGGTTCGGCATCGGCTTCGGCCAGACTGTCCACGGCATTGAGCCAACGTTTCACTGCCAGGTCTTCGTCAATCTGCACCGTAACATAGGTCGGTCCTCGATACACAATTTCTCCGGTCAAACCAGTATAGTTGTCAAATACTTGTTCGCCGAGTTTTAACACCTGGCCAGCTACATAGGCTTCGCGCGCGTCTTCTTCGTGCATGCCCATGCCGTGGCGCACATCATGATAGAGATGTTGAGCGTGTTTGTCGTTGCTGCGAATCTTGGCCGGAAGATTGGCCTTGAATTTATCGTAGTGTCCGGCTGCAGCATGTTTGCGCATGTCAGTGCCGCTGATGCCGGCTTTGCGTTCGCCAGTGTTCTCAGTAGTGATGCGATCAAATTTGTAATAGCCATGACTCTTGCCCTGCACACCGTTGTAATCATGCAACAGCTTGTGATAACCAGCGGCACGATCGCCACCACCGGCCACCACAAAATGTTTGACTCCGGCAGCATGAGCCTTGCTGGCCTGATGCAGTATGGATGGTTCGTCCGGCGAGCTGGTGTCAATGTGCGTATGCGGCAAGTGACCAAAGGCTCGTTTCAGATGAGTCAGTTTCTGCACTCGAGTCAAAGGATTCTTTTTCTTGTCGTGCGTATGACTGGCAATGACATGCAGTTCTGCATTGTGCTTCTGTGCAATGTCATGTGCTGCTTTGACGTTTTCTTCATGTCCACTGGTAACCGGATTCATGCGGCCGAACAATACTACGCGAGTTTTGCTGCGAGCCGCTTCTGTGATTACTGAGCGAAAAGTCTTCATCGTTGGTCCTCGGATTGAAATCGCTTCAATGTTCCATCAGACTGAGCATGCCAGGCATGGAAATTGGTCGAAGGGTATTCGTGTTTTAGTTTTAAAAAATGCTGCAAATTGGTGCGACTATCATCGTACATGTGCACGCTGCCGTAGGGATGTCGATCCAGATAACGGCGCAGTACGGCATTCTTTTTCACTGCCGGCAAATCTTCGCCAGGCTCGTTGCCGGCGCGATGCGCATGTATGGGTTTGTCTGGATGATCCACCGGCACACCGTGATGCCGAAATGTATCTAAAAATTTGTTTTTATCATCAAAATCTGCGCGCGCAGTATTCATAATGACTCGACTGTTGGGTACTGACACTACATGATTATGTATGGCCTTCATTTTATTCAGCATGCGATGTATGGGTCGGCTGGTTTGTTGAAACTTTTTGGCATCACGAAACTCAGAGAAGTCATATTGATGCCCTCGGGCCAGTTTGTGATCATTGAATTCAGAATTGCTGAGTTTCTGCACTACCTGTCCCATGGGATTTTTTACGTGGATTTTAGCCTGGGTGTGAAACAGGGTATCGTCGATGTCAAATACATGAAGACTGCTTTTTTTAGCAGCCTCATCTAGATTCTCAACGTGTTCTAATAGACTTTTCATTTTTTATAGTGTGCGTGAACTTGACTACCGTGAAATTCCACATAGTGTGCGTGCTTAACTGGCGTGCCATCATCCTTGTGTACAAAGGGATGCTCGGCATCGCCACGCACAAATTTAATCTCACGTTTGACATGGCCTGCGGGCACAGACTTGGTGGGCGTGCCATGCATATAAGCATAGACCTTTTTACCGGCTTCTTGCGCATCATGATCCACGTGCGGTTTGGCATCCTTTAGAATGACATGTGGGTGTTCGCCTTTGAGGCCATGCCCCTCACTGTCGTGACGCATCTGCCAGCGCTGATTGGTGTGGTTATAGTTAACCATGTCTTCGCGAAACTGATTAAATGTCTTCATTTTTTGCGTTTAGTCTTTACTGGCGCAACATAGTCAGTTCTGCGGGTTGGACCAAACTTTCCAGGTTGTCTGGGCCACCCCACAAATCTTGTCTTAGCAAATCCAGCCACTACAGTGGGTGCTATGGAATTAATCACCGCAGTATGCGAATCCTTGGCAAAGTCGATGTTGGGCGCACCATCCTTCATTTCGCCAAAAAAGTAATTGAACATTTCTGGATGTTGATCGTCGCGATCCACAATAATGGCGTCCCAGGTCTGCGGCCAATTGGGCCCAACACCGGCAGGTGCAGGTATTTCACGCACAAATACATGAGCATTGCCGCCCATGAGACTGCCGTTAAAACCCAGATGTTTTAATTCGGTGTACAGACTTTTGACAAAAAATTTCCAATGGTCGTCCCCGCCGCCGCCACCGCCACGACCTGAGCCGCCCGGCATTAAGAATTCTCTGAGTTGTTGAAAGGTCTTCATTTACCAAATCCGCCCTTGGTGAGATTGGCCTGACTGAATCCGCCGGCACCACGATTCACCAATTTGGTGGGACGATTCTCTCGGGTGACCGCTACTGTGCCTTCGGCTGTGCTGGGTTGATCATTGATGGAGTATTTGTAGCCAGTGGTGTCACCGCGAGCCAGTGCTGGCAATAAACCGTTCTTGGCATTCTGAATGTGCTGATGCATTTGCAACAGAGCCTGTAGCTGCGATTTGTTCTTTTTAATGTGAGCCTGATGTGCCTGCATTTGTGCTGTTTTTTGTGCCTTGGCTTTATCAGTCTTTACCGATTCGATGGCTTTTTGATGTTTAGCCGTAACGTGCTGATGTAAACCTTCCACACTGGGTGCCTCGCCATGCACCACGCTCTTATTAATATAGGTAGTGACGTGATCCTGATCCAGTCCGTGCAGAGCACCAAAAGTACCGTGACGATCAGACTGGGTAAGCAGTTTGCCGGCTGAGTTCATTTCTTTCTTGAATTTTTCATGCTCGGCATCAGTGTACTTGGCCTGCTTGGCATCAAATCCTTCGTGCCAGTGATGCATGTGCACATCTGGATGTGGCTTAAATCCCTGAGTGTCGGGCGTGTAGTCAGCCTTCATGTTTTCCAGGTTGGTGCCCTTGTAGCCAGTATGCACATAAAAGCCCATTTTAGCGCGAGCTATTTTTGCAGCCTGTGGCGACTTTTTGTCGGCAGTATATTTAATGAGCTGCGGTTTAAAATGGTAATTGCCTTTTTCGTCCTGCTGCACATCGCCATCGTCTTTGTTGTAGAGAAAGTCGCCCTGGAATACTCCAGCCTTGGGCGCTACCTTGGGCAGATGTTTGAGTGCGGCTTTGAGTTTGCTCACCAGACCTGGTGCGTGACCATGGTTGCGTTCGATGTCGGCAGTGTTGTAGTTGAGCTTGGGATCTTTGTTGAAGGCTGATTTACTGGCCACAAAGAATTTGCCGGTTTCGGGATGATGACCAAACACCACACTGGGCGCGCCGTCGTACTTGGTCATAACCTTGGTACCCGAGTCGTGACCCTGCAGATGTTCTGCAGTGGTTTTCAGGGTATTAAAGGCGTGGTGAAATCCAGACTCGCCGGATTTGATTAGGTGATCTTCGGGATGCTCAAGATGCTTGAGCTTATCTTCGGTGGTCTCTTCCACCAGGAAACTGGTAAAACCTCGCATATTGGCCCATTGAAATAAATAATTTGACCTTTTATTTATGCCGTTCCGTATTTCAACTCGTAGTTTAACGTACCCTGACTGGCTTCGATGCTGTTGTAACCGCTCTTGGTGCCGATGATTTTCAGGGTGGCTTCGCCACTGCGCAACATCTTGAACTGTATGGTGCCGTCTTTGAGCAATGATGTGGTCTGTAGATTGGCCTGATAGTAGTCTTTGGCACCCAGGATCTTCAGCATGATTTTGATGCTTTCAGCGTCTTTGTTCAGAGCTTCAGCAATCTTTTTGCTGAGAAATACTGTGGTGCTGCTGTCTAGATTGCGGAGGGCAGTCTCGTTGTTGTCAGCCTTCATGGCCGCCGCCAAGGCAGTATAGGCTCGGCGGCCAGCGGCACTGTACTTGGTCATGTCGTCAGTGGACTTGAAGTCCTGATAGACCTGATAGGTGTTGGGTACGGTGCGACTATCCAAACCAAGAATATGTCGCATGCCGACTTCATACACAATCTTTTTACTGGCAGTCTTTAATCCGCGTTCATCAGACACACCCACACTGCCGGCAGCATCATAGAGTTTCTTGATCCAGGTTTCGCGACTCTGCAATATGCTGGGATTTTTCACCACATAGCTTAAAATATTGCTGAACAGACTGGCTGCTGCTCCGCTGTTGGCCTTGCTGCTCACCGGCACATAGCTGCCGTCCTGCAGTTCAAAGGCGCTGTCTGCACCAGGAAAACTTTCGTCCAAGGGCAGCACAAAACTACGCACTGAACGTCCAGTGAATGGATTGGTGCCAGTGATGTTGCTGCTGGCCTTGCCGCTCAGCACAATCAATCCAATAACCAGCTCGCCGATGTATTTGGCAAACTGATTTTTTTCAGAATCATCCACAGCATCCAACCAGTTTATTTTAACATAATTATCGCCGCTGAAATATTGTATGAGACTTTTCTTAAAATTGGGATTTTGATCTAGCAGGCGATTGCTCTGCAGATTGGTTTTTACTATGCGGCACAGTTCGCTCGCAGATTTAAAAACCGCACACTCTACATCTTCGTGACCCAACAGATTGATGCGAACCTTGGTGGCTCCGTTGATGAGATTGGCACTCTGGAGCTTGTAGTCTGACGCGCCAGTTTCTCTGGGCTTGCTGAGATCGTCGATGTCCACCAGATAGCGGCGACCTTTGATGGTGGCAGGTACGCGAATTTTAGCCTTGTCACTTACAGGTTGATTGGCGCGTGGCGGTGCCGTAAGATAGCTCAACACTTCTTCTTCAGTGAGATTATCTACGGTTACTGTTTCGCCCTGTATGCTCAGACTTTGAAATGTCGCAGGTTTGCTGGGTGTGCTGACCTTGATGCTGGTGCTTTTCACCACGGTCTGTACTTGACCCTTGCCCTTGTAGTATTTGCGCCATGCGCTGATGCCGCCTGTGCTAGCCATAAAAAACTCCGGTGGATTGGACCGGAGTATTTATCAGGTTAGCTCTTTGATTTTTTCTAGTATTTTTTTAATCTCATATTCAACATAGTAATCCATGTTGCCACGAGTTGTCCAAAGTTGATTGTTATTTTTACGTTGATTTAAGTTTTGCAATGCTTCTGAAAGTATTCTCATACAAAGACCATTATAGGACAAACTCGGAACAACCAATTTGGTTTTGCTGCCATGTCGTTCAAAGCCCGCCCAGTTGATAAATCTAGCCTTGGACTTTTTTTCCTGTGTTAAAAGCTCCACAGTCTTTTTACCTGATAACATGCGGGCATCGATAAACTCATTGGTGCTTTTATCAAATGCAACCAAAATACTTGGTCTATTTTTAGTCTTTAAATTGTCATCGGTATTGATGGTCCATTTGGCCATTATTACCGATGACAACGGCATTTTACTGTTATCTCTGACACAGCATATTCCGCCCCGAGGACCTACGGTAAAATTTTCGCTGCTGATGGTGGAAAATTTTAATTCAATTTCTTGAAGTTCACCTTCGATCATCATCACAGCATCTGCACCGGTTTTACCGGTCAAGGGCAGAGCTCCGACTGCAACCGCAGTCATGATGTCATGCACTTTATCCATGAGACTCAGCGGAGCCTGTTCGCCAGCAGCGGCATCGAAGAAATGATACCGCGATATGTCCAAACTTTTTTTATAATTGCGTTGAAAATATTCGGTGTTTTCCTGCACACGACGTCGAAACTCCGCTTTGGATATCATGATTAGGCCTCGTAGTCGATTTTATGAATCATGCTGAGTTTCTTCGGCACATCCCAGGCCTTTAGATAGTCATTGTCTCGATCGAAGATCTTCAGATAGTCTGCTTCAGTGATGACCCGGGAGCTTAGAATGCTTTCGCCGATGAACTCTTGACTGAGTTCGGCAGCACGTTCCATCACCACTTCGTCGCAGGCATGCTCTTCTTTGTCGGCCAAGATG